>Ga0335072_10000258_pt1 | contig 113592 bp, 88 predicted proteins | sample Lox_Sample_21_FD_206725 | JGI IMG/M metagenome (GOLD analysis project Ga0335072, IMG submission 206725) | Soil microbial communities from Loxahatchee National Wildlife Refuge, Florida, United States - Lox_Sample_2.1 | ecosystem: Environmental > Terrestrial > Soil > Wetlands | place: USA...
CGACGGTCTGGTCGCGCAGATGCGCCGCGTCGGGTGGCGTAACGCTGTGGCGCACCTGCACCCCCAGCAGCAACAAGGGGCTGGCCGCCCGCACCAGCGGATTCGTGCCGCCATCGAGCAGGTTGCCCATGTCCGCCGCTGGAACCGGCGTGCCGTGCGCTGGCGCGGCGGCATATCCGGGCGCCGCTGCGGGCGCCGCGCCGCGCGGGCGCACCACGGTGGCATCGCGCATCGGATCGTCGTCGTTGGGCCCGTTGCCATGGCTCATGATGATCAGCCCCTAATCGCCCACAATTGCAGATCGAGACCGGCAAATTCTTCGCCGAAATGGAAAGCGATGCCGCCGGAAGTCTTGAGCATTCGCCACATCGGCGAATTCTTGTCGAATTCAAAATACAGATAGCCGGAGTGGTAAGGAATCTGCCGCGGCGCCACCGGCATCGGCGCGACCGCGATGCCCGGCAATTGCAGATTCACCAGGTCGCGGATCTTTTCCACCGGACCGATCTTGGACTGTGCCGGCAACTGGCGGCGCAGGTCTTCGGATTTCAGGTCCGCCTTCGCCGCCAGCACGAAGACGGCGGTGTCCAGCAAGGTCAGATCGGGCACCACGGCCACCCACACGCCGAACTTGCGCTGTTGCAGCGGAATGGGTGTTGCGGTCTGTTCCATCACCGCGCTAAGGCTGTTGCGCAGCGCGACGATCACCGGCTCGAAACTTTCGCGCAGAAATTCGTGCCGATACGCGGGGAACGCCTGGGCGCGCTTGGCGGCGGAAGTAAACGTGGCCAGTTCGCCTGCCATCGCCACCAGCAGGCGGTACAGCTCTTCGGGATGTACGATCGGCGCGGCCGACAGATGCGCGATCAATGGTTGGTAGCGATTGACCACCTGCAACAGCAGAAAGTCGGCGATTTCCGCCGCGCCGCCGCGATCGGTTACCGCCACGCGGCTGGCCAGCGCCTCGCCGCGCTGGTGCAACAAGCCCAGCAGTTCGGTAAGGAAAGTCACCAACCGCGGCACGGCCTGACAGCTTTGCGCGGTGGGCATGAACACTTCGTCGAGCGTCACGCGCCGGTCGGGGCGGCATTCCACGATGCGCGCCAGCGGAATCTGCGCCAGCCCCTCCATCGGTTGCGATTGCGGCAACAGGCGGCTGCTCATGCCGCCCACTTCCAATGGCGTGATGCCATCGACGCTGCCCGACGCGTCGCGCACCTCCGCTTCGCGCACGCGGAAGCGGAACAGTTTCTCCGCCGGCGCTTCGGGGCGGCCGCTGTCGGGCTGGGTGGGCGAACGCAGCGGCAGCGTTAGGAAAACGGTCTGGTCGCGCCAGTTCGGATCCACCTCCAGCGCCGGCGGCAAGGGATCGTCGGCCGGCATCGAAAACGGCGTGCCATCCGGAAAAACGCCACGTGCGCGCTTGATGCCGAGCTTGCCGATCGCCAGCAGGTCCGTTTCCAGCTCCAGTTCGTGAAAACCCCAGGTATAGGGCCGCAGGCTGCCGGCGCGCAGTTCCACGAAGCGCTCCAGGTAGCGCTCCTGCTGCTGCATGTGCTGAGGCCGCAGGAACAGCCCTTCGCTCCACACCACTTTGTTGTTCTGCGTCATGTATTGCGCCCATCTGTCTTGCTGGTGTGATCGTCCGGCGCGGGTGCCGGTCCTTTGCCGTGCTGCCCTGCCTTGCTAACGCGGTTCATGCCGGCGCGACGTCTTCAGGCGCGCCAGCTGTTCTTCGTAGGCGCGCGCGAACTCGTCGCCGAACAGGCGGCGAAACGCGTCATCGGGGTTTTTCATCAAGACATCGAAATTCTCGCGATACCTTTCCCAATAGCGCCCCTTGCCGCCGCCGAACGCCGCGCGCTTGCCGCCGCCGTCTACGTCCTGCTCGTAGCGATCGGGGTTGAAGTGCATCAGCAGTGCTTCGAACCCTGCGCGCACGCCGGCAAGCATCGCCATCTGGTGGCAGCGGATATCGTCGAACGCATCCTGAAACGCGGCGGTGCCGGAAAGGAACGCGGGGCTGGCGGGGCCGAGGATCTTGAGCATGGCCTCGTCCGTGCCCAACGCGAATTTCAGCGGATTGTTTTCCGAGCGTTGAATGATCGTCACCGGCAGGCGGAACGTGTTCTTGATCTCCGCGCGAGCGCGCAGCACGTCCATCACGCCATCGACGACGATGCGGAACATCGGCTCCAGGTCGGCCGGCAGCGCACCGGCCGGAACGCTGGCGACCGGCACGGCAACGGCCGGCGGCGGCGCGGGTGCGGGCGCCGGCGGCGGCGCTGCCGGCTCGGCCGGCGCGGGCGCGGCGGACCCGAAGTTGCCCATCGTCAGGTCCCAGTTTTCCGGCAACGTGTTGGCCTGGCGCTGCACATCGGTGGTGGGCGGACGGAAGTGGTCGCTGGTGCTGCTGGTGTGATTCCAGCTTGCGGCGGGAGTAGCCGGCGCGGGGGCCGGAGCGCCGAACGGTTCGTCGAGAAAACTCAACGGATCCAGGTCCGTACCGCGCGAGGGGCTCGTGGGCGAACCGGGGATCAAGCTGTCGCCGGGCAGCGGCCGCGACGCGGGCGCCGGGCTGCCCGGTGGCCTGAGAAAATCGAAGTCCAATGGATCGGCCGCGGCCATGGGCGGGGCTACCGGCGCCGGTGCGGGTGACTGACGCGGCACCGATGCGCTGGGCTGGACGATGGTCTCGCTGTCCTGATCCATGCGCACGGAAATCTCGAAGGTGTCGATCTGCAGGCGGTCGCCGTTCTTCAGCGCGGCCGGATCGCCTTTGACCAGCGGCGAACCGTTGAGCAGCATGCCGTTGGTGCTGCGGTCTTCGATGAAATAAATACCGTTGAGGTAGCGCACCATCGCATGCACGCGCGACACGCCCGAGGCGCTGAGCACCCAGTCGCAATCCTCCGAACGCCCGATGCTGCCGTCCTTGCCGTGGAACGTTCTCTGGCTGCGACTGCCAAATTGCGCCGCCTGATGGCCTTGCACGGCTAGCGTCAATGTTTGCGGCGTCGGCACTTATCTTTCCTCCACGTCATTCAGCGATCGCCAGCACCGGTGCTGGCCTGCAGCAAAGTCATCGCGCGCTCGATGAACGCGTTGCGGCGCGGCTCGAACTGTTCGGTGACCAACGCGGCCATCAGGTTGATGGCCGCGACAGAGGCTCGCGCGGTCAGATGTTCGGGCGGCGGCACGGGTTTTTCCTGCGCCGCGGGCGCGAGGCTTCCGCCCGACCAGCCCGCGGCGGCGGCCAGCCATGCGCCCAGCGACTTATAGCCGCCGGCATTGGCAAATTCGAAGGCGGCGCGGCGGTTGTCCTCGTTGGGTTCGCGCACCCATTTTTCCGCCAGCGAGGCGCCGGCCTTGTCTTCCAGCCCCAGCGGCTGGTCGCGCGCGCACTGGCATAGCCATGCCACGGCGTAGCGCTTGGGCAGCAGGCGCGCGAGCAGTTTCAGCGCGTCCTGGGTGTCGCCGGCGTCGAGCAGGGCCTGCACAGCCGCCTGCGGCGCCATCTCCGGCGTCAGTTTGGCACTGGCCGTGGCGGACAACCCCATTTGTATTGAAGCCTGCGTAACGACTGACATGGCCGGTCCCCTTGCCCAAACCTGTTCGTGCAGCCCTACTCCGGTACTTGCCCCGATTGCCTGTGGTCGGTTGCCGATGCTGCGCGGCTAGCCGATCATGATGATGCCGCCGGACACCTGTGTCATGGCGTCGCCGCTGGCGGTCAGCATGGCGCCCTTCACCGTCGTCATGGCCCCGCCTTCCACGTCCATCATCGCGTCCGAATGCACCTTCATGCTGGCGCCGGCACCGATGTCCATGGTGGCGCCCGCCTTGATGCCGACCTGGACCTGTCCTTCCACCGACACCGACGAATTGCCCGTAATGGTGATGTTCACGCCGCTGATCTGGATCTCCCCGGTGCTCTTGAGGATGATACTCGAAGCACCGGTAACCAGCTCGATTTGCGTGCCGGCGGTGAGCTTGAAGCTCTGGCCGATGGTGGTGCTGCCGTTCTGGTTGACGTTGAGCGTGTCGTTGTTGGTAACCGTGTGGTTGCGGTCGTGCTGGACGGTCAGCGTCTGGTCGTTCTTGATGGTGATGGTCTCGTCGTGGTCGATGGTCACGACGTGGTCGTTCTCCACTTCCTCGTGCATGTCTTTTTGCGCATGCATGAAGAAATCCTCGCTGCCCTGCTTGTCCTCGAAGCGCAGCTCGTTGAAATCGGCCGTGCCGCCGTTGAGGCTGCGGCTCTTGATGCCGCTCTGTGTCTTGTTGGCCGGCAAGCTGTAGGGCACGGTGTTGTCGGCGTTGTAGACACTGCCGATGATCAGCGGCCGGTCCGGATCGCCTTCGAGAAAGCTCACCACGACTTCCTGCCCCACGCGCGGAATGCTGATGGCGCCCCAGCTCTTGCCCGCCCATGGCGTGGCGATGCGCACCGGGCACGAACTCTTGGCGTTGGTCTTGTCCGGCTTGTTCCATTGGAAGGTCACCTGCACGCGGCCGTATTGATCGACCGCGATGTCCTCGTCGGTGTCGCTGCCGGTGACGATGGCGGTCTGCAAGCCCACGATCGACGGCTTCACCGCCGTGGGCAGGCTGCGGAAGGTCTGGCTGCTTTCGATCGCCTCGAAGCTGCACTGGCAGGAGGGCTGCGCGTTGGTGCTGCCCGAAGCGTTGCCGCCGCCGGCCAGATGGATGACGGTACCGACGATCAGGTATTCGCGATTGAGCTCCTGGCGCGGGTAATCGGACAGCGTGAACAGGCCGCCGATCTCGCAGGCACAGGATCCGGTGGTGCCGGTGTAATGCGAGCGCGCCACGCTCAGCGCCTCGGCGCGCACTTGCGCGTAGTGCTGGCCCACGTCCGCAACGGTGTGCGCGCCCGGGTAATCGAAAGCCACCAGCCCGTTGCTGGAACCGGCGGTGCCGTGGCCGTCGCTGGTGCCAGTGGCCAGCAGCGAGGTTTTCGGCGCCATCGGGTCATAGTCGGTCAGCTGGTACTTGGCCGCGTCCAGGCCGCGCGCGCAGGCCCAGGTGGTGACGGTGGACTGCGTGCGCAATACGCTGTCGGTGGTGTGCAGGTACGGCACCTTGCCGAATTCCTTGTTCACCGAATGCGCGCTCATGCCGTCGGCCAGCACCATCGTGTGCGTGGTCGAATCGTGGGTGAAAAAATAATAGATGCCTTCCTGCTCCATCAATCGGCTGATGAAGTTGAGGCAGTCCTCGCGATACTGCACGCAATAGTCACGGGTGGCGTAGTTGCTGCTGAGGCTGAGCTTGACGTCGCTGTAGCCGGCATCGCTCAGCACCGACTTGACGATGTCGGGCACGCTCATTTCGGTGTAGATGCGGCAATCCACCTTCTGTCCCAGCAGCCAAGGCTTGGGTACCAGGCGCACGCCGTATTGCGCGTAGACGAGGCTGTCGATGGTTTCCACCCCGGTCTGCGCCGCTTCGCACACGATGCCGTTGAAATAGCGCTCGTAGCCGTCGGCGGTGGCGATCTTCACGGTCATCGGGGAGCCGAGCAATCCGCTCAGGTCGACGTTGCTGTCCTGGCTTTCGAACTGCACGTAGTAGCTGAACATCCGCCCCAGGCGTTCGTCGGCGGTCATGCTGACGAACAGCGCGTTGCTGCACTTGCTGGAGGAAATCGTGATCTGGTCGGTCATGGGGTGGATCTCCTCGGAACCCGATACAAGACGCTGCCGCCGGCCACCGTGCCGGCAGGACTTTCCCTGCCACCGTCCAGGCGAAGGTTATACGTGTGCGATGCCCGCTGCATGGCAGGGCGATGAGGACGCGCAAACCTGCTATAACTGCCCCCGCCAGCCAGGCTCCAACGTGATGCTTCCAGCGGCGGCAGGATTGCATCCGCCGGCCATTCAGTCGAGGGATCCAGCATGTCCAACGTCTCCCCACCCGGCCCGATCCTTTCCGGCCCGTTCTTTTCGGGTTTGTCGCCGGTGCCGGACCTTGACGCCCTGCTGAACCCCCTTACCTGCATCGCACCGCGCAGCGTATGGGCCGCGCCGTGGATGGGCCCCGCCCCGTTCGGGCCGCCGGCACGGCATCCCGCGGCCGAACCGGATGTGTCATTTCTGTTTCGCATGTGCCTCAATCCGAAGCAGGGGTTGGACCAGCAAAGCTACGAACATGCCGCCAAGCTGCTGGAAGCCGAAGTGGCGGCGATCCAGGCGGTGGCCGAGGTGGAAACCTCCGGCAAGGCCTTCGACGACGAGGGGCGGCCGCGCATCCTGTACGAACGCCATTACTTTCATCGCCTCACGCATGGTCGCTACGACCACCTGCATCCGGATATTTCCAGCGCGACGCGCGGCGGCTACGGCAAGTTTTCCGCCCAATACGGCAAACTCGAAAAAGCCTACGCGCTCGACCCCACCGCCGCGCTGAAATCGGCGTCGTGGGGACGTTTCCAGATCATGGGCAGCAACTTTCATACCGCGGGTTTCCCTTCCGTCCAAATGTTCGTGCTGGCGCTCACCCAATCGGAGGCGAACCACCTGCAGGCCTTTGCCAACTTCGTGAAGGCCAACAAGACCCTGCGCGAAGCCCTGAAAAAGAAAGACTGGGCCGCCTTCGCCAAGGGTTACAACGGCAGCGGCTACAAAGACAACAACTACGACACCAAGCTTGAGCAGGCATACAAGAAACTCACCTCTCCCCAGCGCTAAGCTACGCCACTGGCCTCCTGCGTCAATCGAACTTGGATCAATCCACCATGGGTCATTTCACCCTGCGCCACGCCTTCGCCCTGACCACCGCCGTGCTGCTGGCGTGGCTGTGCATCCATTCCGTCCCGGCGCGTGCCGGCGGCCAGTGCACGGCGCAGGAAACCACTTATTTCAGTTGCGATACCGCCAGGCACAAGGCCATCAGCCTGTGCGGCGCCACGCCGTCGGCACTGCAATACCGCTATGGCAAACCGCCGCAGGTGGAACTTAAATTTCCGGACAAGCCCTCCGACGGCGTCAACCAGTTGCGCTATGCCCACTACACGCGTTTCCAGGTCGATCGCAGCGAAGTCACCTTCAGCCACGGCGGCGTGGACTACGCCGTGTTCGACTACACCGAACAGGGCAAGCGCACGGCGGGCGTGCACATCACCCTGGCGGACGGCAGCGAGCATGAAGTGCAGTGCGCCGGCCCGATCGAAGGCCGCCTGAGCACGCTTGCCAAAAGCCTGCGCTGCGATGCGGACAACGCGCTCAACGGTGGCAATTGCCCTTGATCGGCGCCGGCTTGAGTCGCGTAAGGCGGCCACGCATCAACCCCGCTGTGCCAGGACCACCCAGCCATGTACGGGCTGGCCGCCTTCCCTGCGCAACGTATCCGAAGCAATCCGCGCATTTTGCAGGCCGGCCGCCGCGACCACGCGCTCCACATACGCACGCGTGTGCTGATAGCGCCCGCTGGGACTGAGTTCGATCCGGTCTTCCTCGCCCGCATTGGCCTCCAGCGTAAAGGCGAGCCAGCCGCCGGGACGCAACGCATCGTGGGCGGCTGCCAGCACGTCCTGCAGCCGCCCGAAATACACCAGCGTGTCGGCCGAGATCACCAGGTCGTAGGCGTGCGGGCGGGCGGCGAGGAAGGCGGTCAGCTCAGCTACGTCCAGCATGTCGTAACCGCCGCGCTGCCGCGCTTTTTCAACCATGCCGCCGGACAGATCCACACCGCTCAGGCTGCGTGCGTGGGGGCGCATCAACGGCGCGCACAGTCCGGTGCCGCAGCCGGCGTCCAGCACGTCCAGGCTGCCAGACGGCTGTGGCAATACCTGGGCGAGCGCATCGGCCAATACCTGCGGTGCACGGTAACCCAGGTTCTTCAGTAACTGTTCGTCGAAACTTTCTGCGAATCCGTCAAAGGTGTCGCGGACATAAGCGTCGTCCGCGCGTGGCGGTGCCGGGGCTCCGCCGCAGGACGCCAGCATGTGGCGCGGGATCGGATTGTCCGGTTCGCGCTCGAGCCAGTCGCGATAGACCTGCACCGCTTCGTCGCGCCGGTCCAGCACGTACAGCGAAATGCCCAGGGCCTCCAGTGCGCGCACGTTGCCGCCGTCCAGCGCATGCGCGGTGCGAAAACATTCGGCTGATTGCTCCATGTGCTGGACGTGCTGGGCATGGCTGCGCAGGAACAAGCCCATCAGGTAATGCCCCTGCGCATAGCGCGGCGCCTGCTGCAACAGCTTTCCATAGGCTTCAAAGGCCTCGTCCAGCCGCTCCTGCGCTTCCAACACCACCGCAAGGTTGCTCTGCGCGTTGTAATGGTCCGGGCCGCATTCGAGCGCGCGGCGATAGCAGCTTTCCGCCTCGCTCAGGCGGCCGCATTCCTTGTGGATATTGCCCAGGTTATTGTGCGCATCCGGATGGTGCGGCGTGATCTTGAGCGCCGCCGCGATCCACTCCACCGCCTCCTTGCTGCGCCCCTGCTGATGGCGTAACACGCCCAGGTAATGCATGGCATCCGGTTGTGCCGCGCGCAGTGTCAGAACCTGCTCGTACAGGCGCTCGGCTGCGTCCAGTTCATGCGCGCGGTGCGCCTGCAGTGCCTGCGCCAGTACCGCACGATAAGCCGGCGCCACTTCGGTAGCCCATGTATGAACAAACAAGCGGTCCGGGTCCCTTTGCATACTTCTGTCCAGCCTCAATCGGAAATCAGATCCACGGCTTTCCTCGCGATCGCCGCGATAAAGCGGAACAGCAAGCCAAGCACGTAGTCGATGAACGACACTGTGATATCGACCGTGGCCGACACCACTCGCCCCATGAAGCGCATCGCGGCCATCATCATGTTGCCGATCGCCCGCGCCAGGCGGATCGATTGCAGCATGCCGCTGTAGAGCAAGCGGGCGAGTCCGTCGATCAGGGTGGTTCCGGCAAACAGCAGCAGGCCGGCGCCATGGCCGATCTGCTTGAGGATCCAGTCCAGCGCCGAAAGAATCAGCCGCAGCGCGGCGGCCGAGCCCATGATGAAGGGGCCGCTGTCCTTGGCCGCCTCGGCAAGCCATTCGCTGGCCGCTTCGAAGCTGCTGTGCTTGGGCAGGATGACCGGCAGCGACGACCACGCGCAATCGGCCACCGACTTGCGGTACGTGGGCATCAGGTGCGACTGCACGTTAACCAGCGTGCCAGGCCCTTTCAGCCGATACGCATTGCTGTCGTAAGGTACGTGACTGTAGGGAAACACCGGCACCATCGGTACCGGATCGGTGTCGTGGTAGGCGCGGTAGATATTTTGGGCGCCCAATTGCTCGGTCAGGTATCGCGCATGTTCGTCCACGCCGCAGCGCGGCGCGCCGAAGGTGTACAAGCGCAAGGCGCAGCCGAGGTTGCTCAAGCTGTCGGCGATCAGGGTCGCCATCGCACCGCCAAGACTGTGGCCCACCACATGCAAGGCGGTGGGATTGTGTCCGTTCAATTGCTGGCGGATCTGCGGCAGCACCGACTGCGCGCCGCGCCAGAAGCCGGCATGCACGAGGTAGCCGCTCGGACCGATCACCCCACCCATGCGTACATTGCTCAGCCAGTCATAGGCGCTGGCCGTGCCGCGTACGGCAATCAGGCATTCGCCCTGGTGCGCGCCCTGCCCCCATGCCGTAAAACCAAAACCCGAGCGATGCTGCACACCGATGCCCGTGGCACCGATAAGGCGCGTCCCGCGGCCGATATCAAAGGCTTCGCTGACCGTCGGCGCGGCATCCTCGGCCACGCTCATATCGCGCGACAGACGCAACAGGTACGTGCTGGTTGCGACCTGGGCGGCCTGGGTCGGAGACAGTTCCATGACCATTCGCTACGATTCCCCCTGGATCAATCGCGTGAGCCGGTGCGTCACACTGCCTTGCAGATACCGTAATGCGTGCCTTCGTGTCCCGGAGCGCGAGTCAGCTCGCAGACCAGATTGATGGGCTTGCCGTCGAGTTCCGAATTGGCGTCGTAACTGTCCTTGCCGTAACGCCAGGCGATGTACTCCGTGCCCTGGTAGTGGATCACGATCTTCTGCAGCATGGCAGGTTGCGATGGAATCATGCGGCGCAAACCCGCCTTGCGTTCGATGGGCGCAAAGTGAAACATGCCCCTGGCATCGGTGGTTGTCTGCTGCGGCGGAATCTCATTTTCGTTCTCCGACCACACTACCGTCTGCACAAGCTCTGCGCCCTGCACCGGCTGGCCATCCTTCAACACCGTGCCATGCACCTCGGAAAAGAGCACCAACCGGTCGAACGCACCCATTGCACATCCCTCTGACAAACCCGATAACAAAAACACGATCAAGACCAGCGATGCCTTGCAAACCCCGCGTAGCATTGTCCGCCGCTTGCGCATCATCATGCACCCTTCAACCGATCATTACCGTGAAACATCCCAGCACGATCGTGCCACCGTGCGCGGTGGTGTCACCCATGCGCGCAGCAGGCTGTCCACCGATCAGCACCTTGGGCGAACCCATCGCAATGACGTCGGGCGGACCGACGCATACGGCCATGTCGCCCACCCGCGCGGCCGGCAGGCCACCGATCAGCACCGTTGGCGCGCCGGGGCCGGAGATAGGGCCGCCCACATGCGGCACGACGCCGGTCACCATCGGGCAGGCATGCATGTCGGTAAGGCGGGCTGCGGGCTGCATGGTGCGCTCCTCAAGAAAAGTTGATGCGGTAACCGGCTTGGATGTGCAGGCCTGTGCCGGTTGCTTTTGCCATTTGCCGCTTACTTATTTTTTTCTTGCCACCGGACGAAATTCTCCGTCGCGACATTCCTGTCGATTCGCCGATAGTATTGCTTATCTATGCGCTTTTCCGAGCAGCAGCACGATTGTTCGGTCTTGAACCAGTAGCAGTCGTTATAGACATTGAGAACGTTTGCGACTTCCGTAAAACGCCTCAGCTTGTTAGCCCCATTTTTACTGCTGACGCGGATCTGCGTGCGGGCACCCCACTGATGAATGGCCGACTCAATCCGCGCGGTGTGCAGAATGGCGCCCTGGTTGTATTCGCCTTCCTTACCGTTCAAGGCGCGAAAAACGATAATGTCGCCCACTTCCGGCTTTTTGTTCACCCGGCGCCACTCATCTTCCAATACGGTGTGCATATCGTCGTTGCTGAAAATGGAAAAGCCATGCAGCCAATAGCTGAACGTGGCATGCCCGTGACACCAATACCGGTACTGTTCCTGGATCCCTTCGTTGGGGCGCCAAACCTTGACCTTGCTGCCCGTATCGGTACGGCCCCAACCCAGATCGCCCACCGCCGCGGGTATTTGGTCTCCCCATGGTCGATAGCCGGAACTGATCAGTTCAAATGAACTTTTCATATCGATATCCCAATGAATGTTCGCAGGGTCGCCGCACCGCCAAATGGCGTACGCCGTCTCACGTCAAGCGAAACCATAGTCGAAATCCTGACCTTTGACCGTCACGTTCACTCCCTGCACGGCCTTGCCTTCGATCATCCGCATCAGGAACTCGCGGCTGACGTCCGGCAGCATCGAATTGGTGAGAATGGCATCGATCATGCGTCCGCCCGACTCGCTCTCGGTGCAACGACTGACGACCAGCTTCACTACCTCGTCGTTGTACTCGAACGGAATCTTGTAGCGCGCCTCGATCCGCTTCTTGATGCGTCCCAATTGAAGCTTCACGATCTCGCCCAGCATCTTTTCGCTCAACGGGTAATACGGAATCGTCACCAGCCGCCCCAGCAACGCAGGCGGGAAAATTTTCAGCAACGGCTCGCGCAAAGCCTTGGCCATGCCCTCATGATCGGGCATCAGCTCGGGGTCTTTGCACAAGCTTGCGATGAGATCGGTGCCCGCATTGGTGGTCAGCAGGATCAACGTATTTTTGAAATCGATCTGGCGCCCTTCGCCGTCTTCCATCACGCCCTTGTCGAACACCTGGAAGAAAATTTCGTGCACGTCCGGATGCGCCTTTTCCACCTCATCCAGCAGTACCACGCTGTATGGCTTGCGCCGCACGGCCTCGGTCAGCACGCCGCCTTCGCCGTAGCCGACATAACCGGGAGGCGCTCCTTTCAAGGTGGAAACGGTATGCGCTTCCTGAAATTCGCTCATGTTGATGGTGATCAGGTTCTGTTCGCCGCCGTACAGCGCCTCGGCGAGTGCCAACGCGGTCTCGGTCTTGCCCACGCCCGACGTGCCGGCGAGCATGAACACGCCGATCGGCTTGCTCGGGTTATCCAGGCCCGCGCGCGAGGTCTGGATGCGCTTGGCGATCATTTCCATCGCATGATCCTGGCCGATCACGCGCTGGCTCATGATCCGGGCCAGGTTCATCACCGTCTCCAGTTCGCTCTTGACCATGCGCCCGACGGGAATGCCGGTCCAATCGGCCACCACCGACCCGACCGCGGTGTAATCGACGGAAGGAAGGATCAACGGATGCTCGCCCTGCAATGCTGAGAGTTGCGCTTGCAGTCCGTGCAATTCTTCCAGCATGCCGGCGCGCTCCGCATCGGTGATCGCGGCAGGCGCGCTGACGGTTTGAGCCTCGGCTGCCGCGGCCTCTTCCAGCTTGCTACCGGTGCCTTCTACCGGGGAAAGGTCGCCGCGCAGCTTGGCGCGAATGGCAAGGAGCTTCTCGACCAGCGATTTCTCCGCCTGCCAGTTGGCTTCCAGTTTTTCCAACCGCTGTTTTTGCTCGGCGAGTTTGGTTGTCGCACTTGCCTCGCGTTCAGACACATTGATGCCGATGACTTTCTCGCGCGCGATGATCGCCAGTTCGGTCTCCAACGCGTCAATGCGTTTGCGCGTATCGTCCACTTCCGGCGGTACCGCATGCTGGCTGATCGCCACGCGCGCGCACGCGGTATCGAGCAAACTGACTGCCTTGTCCGGCAACTGGCGCGCGGGAATGTAGCGGTGCGACAACTTCACCGCGGCCTCCAGCGCTTCGTCGAGAATCTGCACGCGGTGATGTTTCTCCATGACGCTGGCCACGCCGCGCATCATCAGTATGCCCTTCTCTTCGCTGGGCTCATCGACCTGCACAGTCTGGAAACGACGGGTGAGCGCGGGATCCTTTTCGATGTGTTTCTTGTATTCGGCCCAGGTGGTGGCACCCACGGTGCGCAGGTTGCCGCGCGCAAGCGCGGGCTTGAGCAGGTTGGCGGCGTCGCCCGTACCCGCCGCGCCACCCGCGCCGACCAGCGTGTGCGCCTCGTCGATGAACAGAATGATCGGCCTGGGCGAGGACTGTACTTCCTCGATGACCTGGCGCAGGCGATTCTCGAATTCGCCCTTCATGCTGGCGCCGGCCTGCAGCAGGCCGACATCGAGCGTACGCAACTCCACGTCTTTCAATTGCGGCGGTACGTCGCCGGCAGCGATGCGCAGCGCAAACCCCTCCACCACCGCGGTCTTGCCCACGCCGGCCTCGCCCACCAGCATGGGATTGTTCTGGCGGCGGCGCATGAGAATGTCCACGACCTGCCGGATCTCCTCGTCGCGCCCCACAATCGGGTCAATCTTGCCGTTGCGCGCCTGTTCGGTGAGATCCACCGTGAACTGGCGCAAGGCTTCCTGCTTGCCCATCTGCGCGGGCGCCATCGCGCCGCTCGCTTCACCGGGCGCGGCACCGCCCATGCGGAAACCGTCGCTCGCGTTTTGCCCGTCTTCCGGCGAACCGGCCACGACTTCGGCGAATTTGTCGGCCAGCGTTTCCGGCTTGACCTTCTCAAACTCCTTGGACACGTTGATCAGTGCGTTACGCAGATGGCGGGTGCGCAGCACACCCAGCACCAGATAGCCCGTGCGCACTTGTGCTTCGCCGTACATCAGCGTGGCGATCACCCAGGCCTTTTCGACCGCTTCTTCCACATCGCCGGACAAGTCGGAGATGGTGGTGGAACCGCGCGGCAGGCGATCCAATGCATCGGTCACGTCGCGCGCCAGGTTCGAAGGATTGAGGTTGAACTGCTTGACGATGCGATGCAGGTCCGAATCCTGCAGCTGCAGGATCTGATGGATCCAGTGCACCAGTTCCACGTAGGGATTGCCGCGAAGCTTGCAGAACACGGTGGCGCTTTCGATGCCGCGATAGGCCAGTTTGTTGAGTTTGCCGAACAGCGCACTGCGACTGATCTCTGCCATGACGACTACCCTTGAGTTTTGGTTTCCCCTTCCCACTGCACGGAAAGGCAGTAAGGATGCATGTACCGCGTATTCGTCGCCGGCAAGGGTCAACCCACCGGCTTCAACACCACATCGTCGATATCGCCCTGCTGCCGCGAGGTTCCAAGCCAGGTGGACAAACCCATGCGCCCGGTCTTTCCAAGCTGGATGCCGGGCATTTCGTCCCGCCGCAACACCAGCTGGACGTCCCACGCTTTTTCTTCGCCGACGTACGTTTTAACCGCCGCCACCAGTTGCCGCAGCGCTTCGCCGCCTGGCAGGAAGTTGCCAAATTGCGCGCGCGTCAGCGGCCCCAACCGCAGCCGGAAGCGTTGTTGCGCACCCCATACGTACTCACCGAGCACCGCGGTAAGCCCCATGCACGCCACCTCGCGCGACGATCCCAGTCGCAAATGCGAGGAGGAAGGCAGGCGCATCCACTCCGTCACGAATTCGACGACGCGCACCGGTATATGGAAAAAATGTTCCAGCAGGCTTTGCAACCCTTCGGCATTGCGCGCCTGCGCCAGCAGGCGTCCGGAAAAGAAGCGCTTGTATTGATCGGGCAACGCGTCGCGCGACTGCAGATTGGGCGTAGAGAGCCCGATCAGCGCGCCGACGTACAGATTGAAGCGATCCTCGCCCGGACGGTCCAACTGCACGGTCGGCTGCGAATCGGCCCATGCCCGGTAAAACAGGCTGAGCATGCGATGATGAAAGATATTGGCGAAAGCGATGAAGGTATCGTCCTTCGCATTGCGCTGCCGGTCCAGCACGTACTCGGTCAGGTGCAGCGGCAATGGCGCGTTGGGGCCGAACAGGCCGAAGAACAGCCCGTGCATGCGCGGCGCCCTGCCCTCGGCCGCCTGCTCGAAACGCTCCACCGTGCGCGGAGCGAAGGCGAGCGAGGGCGTCTGGCACAAGCGCACCGCATCCTCGGCAGGCTTGGCCGAATGGCCCAGGCGCGGCAGTTCTGGATGCGCACACTCAAGCCAGCGCAACGCTTCGAAAAATTCGAAGGCTTCCGGCCGATCGCGCAGCGCATTCTCAAGCGCTACAGGATCTGGCGTTTGCCGATGCGCGCCGGCCATCGAGCCACCTCGTTCCGTTCCAGGGTACGCAACACCGTTTCGGTGAACGAATTCACCGAAACGTAGCGTGCAAAGAAATGCCGCATCACCGAACCGAGCAGGAAAGCGCCTGTGCCTTCGAACGCGCCGTCGTCGCAGGTAAGGGTGATTTCCAGGCCACGCCCAAACGTGATCGGTCCCGGCACCGGAATGCGCCGGACCACCGACTTGGAGCCGACCGCCTTGACGCCTTCGATCTGGCGCCGCGCGCTGGCGTCGAATTCGTCGCAATACAGCGTCAACATTTCGCGCAGGGCGGCCGCACCCTCTTCGTTACTTTCGCCCAGCAGTGATACGTAGTTGAGCTGCAGATGGCTCACCAGGCGCCATGCCGTTTCGCCGTTCGCACTGGGTGCGCGCGGCTTGGTCGGGCCGGCCACGCAGCGGATGGAAGCGATCGGCGCGCCTGTCTCCAGCGTGAAATCAGTGCGCGACTTGCCCACCGGCATCTGCAGTGGCAGATCGCGGTTGGTGCACATCAGCTGCATGCCGACCTGGCGCAATTGGGTGGAGTACGGCGCATCGTTGGCATCCACCAACGAAATGAACACCTCGCTGCCGATGTAACTGGAGCGCGCGCCCTGCAGCTTCTGCCGCGAGGACAGCAGGCGCGGCTCGCGGCGCGTGGTGTAGAAAGCGGCGCTGCCGCTATGCCAGACACGCTCGTCGCAACCGTAGAACGGCTGGAAACGCTGTTCGGGCTCCTGCCGGTCGCCGAAGCCCTCCACGTGATGCACGCTATGCACTTCGAAATCCATCGGGCGCGTGCGGTCGGCGACGACGTGGTATTCGGTTCGCCCCTGCTGCAGATGAATGCGATCGGCGCGGCGCGGAAACAGATTGATCGCCGGCGTGCAGAACAAACGGAAGTTGCCCGCATCCACCGCGTTGTGCAACCGTGTGACGCTGCGATCGAATAGCACCGTGATATCGAACTCGGTGGCCTGCGATCGCGCCAGCACCGATTTCAAGCCGGTGAATACCGCAAACAGAAAGCGCTCCGGGCAGGCGAAATATTCCTGTAGCAGCCGATAGCCGCTGAACGATCGATCGGTATAGGGCAACAGGGCCTCGCTATCGTCGAAGCCCTTGGCAACGATATTGTCGGCACTGAAAGTCTGCACCAGCATGCCGCTAGGGCTGGGCGCGCGCATGACGAAACCCACGGCGTTGCCCAGCAATTGTTCATACAAGCGTTTAGGCAATTCGTCCGCGCCCGCGATGAATACCGGCAACTCGTCCAGCGGCAGCATGTTGGCCTGCGCGCCGGCGGTAATGGTGAATTTCAGGCGCAGGCCCGCTCGCACGGTGCGATCGGCGGGAATCGGTACGCTGGCCGCGGCAATCGCCGCGGGCGTCTCGAAGTATTTGGCCTCGGTCAACTCCAGCGGCCACAGCGTGACATCGTGCGCGGTGCGGTATTCGCAGGCGGTGCGATCGTCGTTGGCCGTGAGACTGCGCAGCGCCGTGTTGCGCGCAACGGTGTAGCCGGCGGCCAGCGCACTTTCCTTGGTGTCCGGGTGCATCTGCACTACCGCCATCGATGGCACCGGGGCGAGATAGTGCGGATAAATCATTTCCAGCAGGTGCTGGGTGAACACCGGGTGTTGCGCGTCGAGCTTGAGCTGGATGCGCGCGGCCAGAAACGCAAAGCCTTCGAGCAGGCGTTCCACGTAGGGGTCGGCGCACTCGAAGCCTTCCATCCCCAGCCGCCCGGCGATCTTGGGATATTCACGCGCGAATTCCGCGCCCATCTCCCTGACGTGCTGCAGTTCGCGGTTGTAATAGCGGAGCAATCGCGGGTCCATGGCGTTAGCCGAAGCTCTCCGACACGTTGAATTTGCCCGTTTCCAGGTCCACTTCCGTCTTCAGGTAAAGGTTCAGCGGAATGGGCTGCGCCCACATTTCCGACTCGATGTTGAAGACCAGCGACTGCCGGTCCATGCGCTTGGTGTCGGTCTGTACGGTGACGCGCAGCGAACTGGCGGTAAGGCGCGGCTCGAAGGCCAGGATCGCTTCGCGCAGCTGCCGTTGCAGCACGCTGGCATCGACGCCGGCCAGCGCCGTGCCGGTGAGATCGGGGATGCCGAAATTGAGCACGGAGCGGGCGACGTCCGGATAATCGGCCAGTTCGTCATCCAGCCCCAGGTTCACGCAATTGAGCAGCCAGGAAATATCGCGCGCCACGCAGTCGCGCAAACGGGTAGCGGAAATCACCCGCTTTTCGCGGCTTTCGTCCGCTTTCGCCGGTTCGTCGTCGGCGAGCCGGTCCAGCAGCGAGGGTTGCAACCGTTCCTGGGTGGTCAACTCAGCCATGACGGTTCCTCGCGGCGGTCACGTTGAGTGGAAATTAATCGTGCGGATATCCAAGAGCGGATATTCGCCGGCATCGGTGGCCAACATGCGTTGGCCCGATCCCACGAAACAATCGCCGCCCAGATCCACCCATTCGGTCTTGCGCGCCAGCACCAGCTCGCTGTCGTGCGCGCGCTCGGAACCGGGATAACGGCACGGCACGAAGCCCACCGCTTCGCCGCCGTTGGTCCAGGTCACCTGTACCGGTGTCCAGACCTTGTCGCGCAGATCCGTCGGCTCGTCGAAAGACAGCCGCTGGATGCGCGAGAACGGTACCCATGAATAGCCACCGTTGACGATAATTTCCAGGCACGGACCGAAGCGCGGGTCGGCATCGGCGATCCACTCGAACGGTTCGCCGTCGATGTCGCCGCTTACCGCCTCGGCTTGTTCGAACGCCTGTTCGCGCAGCGGCAATGCCTGCGCGTATTGTCCCTGCCCGATCAGCTTGAGCGACTGCAGCAGCAAGGCGAGCCACTGCGCCGGCTCGCCGATGACCAGTGGCGAACGCGTGCCACCCATCACTGCCTGACGCTCCAGCTCGCCTTGCAGGGCTCGGCTGTATGCACCGACCATCAGCGTGTTGTTGGCATCCAGTTCGGCGCTCACCTTCAACTGGGTTTGCGCGCGCTCCCACTGGCCGAGCACCGACAGCAACTGGAACAGGAAAACGCGCGCCTTCGCATCAGCCGGGTTGCCGCGAACCTGCGCGGTAAGCCCCTGCAGGGCCTCGTCCAGGCGACCTTCTTTCAGCATGTTCTCGGGAGTCATGTCCACGCCCAGCATTCGGGAAGGCGACGAGAGAGCCTCGACGCAAATGGCGTCGAGACTCCTTAAGTCGATGCACACAAGATCAGCGTGAAACCAGCCGGTTAGGTGCTGGCGACCTGCTGGATGTCGAACGTGAAGTCCTTGGTGCCGCCCTGCTTGCCGCCCTTGTCGTCCTGGGGCTGGAACGAATACTTGAACTTGCCGAAGTGCAGCGTGATGTTTTCGGTGAGTCGGTCCTCGCCGCCGCTACCGCCCGTGGAGGTGGAGGTGACCAGGATGCCTTCGCTCAGCTCGATGGTGAGGAAGTCGGTCTGCTCGCCGGTGGCGTTAGTGACATACAGCCACGCCTGATCCACGCGCGCGCCAGTGCAGCACGCCTGCAGCAACGCGTTGGAGCACCCGTCCACGTACTTGGTAATGGAAATGTCCTGCACATGGGCCTTGCCGCCGCTGGCCGAGCCCGCACCGGTGTGCAGGTCGCCGCTATTGCTGGTGCCCCACGACCACGCCAGGATCGGCACTTCGCCCTTGTGCTTCTTGTGGTTGGACGCTCCCTCGATCTTGACCTTGCCGGAGCCGAACTTGATGTGCATATCGAATGCCATGAAACCTCTCCTCGGTTACCTGATTGATGGTGGATGCCAACGGGCCGGGCACAAAGCCCGGCCACGCTGCCCCTTTGCAGCAACACTGTCCTGATTCAGGCTTTCGCCGCCGATGGCAAGCGCGAAACCAGACGCAACGACACGGTCAAGCCCTCAAGCTGGTAGTGCGGCTTGAGATAGAACTTGGAGGTGTAATACCCGGGTGCGCCTTCCACTTCCTCCACCACCACTTCGGCGGCCGAAAGCGGCTTGCGCGCTTTGGTTTCCTCGCTGGAGTTCAACGGATCGCCGTCGATGTACTGGGTGATCCAGTTGGTCAGCCAGTTCTGCATCTGCTCGCGGCTGCTGAACGAGCCGATCTTGTCGCGCACGATGCACTTCAAATAGTGCGCAAAACGGCAGCAGGCGAACATGTACGGCAGTCGCGCGGCCAGCGCCGAGTTGGCGGTGGCGTCCGGATCGTCGTACTCCTCCGGCTTGGATAGCGACTGCGCGCTGATGAACGCGGCCATGTCGGAGTTCTTGCGATGGACCAGCGGCATCAGGCCCATCTTGTCCAGTTCCGCCGAGCGGCGGTCGGTGATGGCGATCTCGGTGGGACACTTCATGTCCACGCCGCCGTCGTCGGTCGGGAAGGTGTGCACCGGCAGGCCTTCCACCGCCCCACCCGATTCAATGCCGCGGATGCGCGAGCACCAGCCGTATTCCTTGAACGAGCGGTTGATGTTCACGGCCATCGCGTAGGCGGCGTTCTGCCAGGTGTACTTGGACGAATCGGCGCCGGCGGTGTCTTCCTCGAAATCGAATTCCTCCACCGGATTGGTCTTGGCGCCGTAAGGCAGGCGCGCCAGCGTGCGCGGCATCGCCAGGCCAAGATACTTGGCATCGTCCGATTCGCGCAGCGAACGCCACGCGGCGTAGTCGGGGGTGGAGAAGATCTTGGCCAGATCGCGCGGATTGGCCAGTTCGTTCCAGCTCTCCATGCCCATCAGGCTGGAATTGGCGGCCGCGATGAACGGTGCGTGCGCCGCGGCGGCCACTTGCGCGATGCCGCCGAGCAGTTCGACGTCCGGCGGGCTATGGTCGAAATAATAGTCGCCGATCAGGCAACCGTAGGGTTCGCCGCCGAGCTGGCCGTATTCCTCTTCATACATCTTCTTGAAAATCGGACTCTGGTCCCACGCGGTGCCTTTATAGCGCTTGAGCGTCTTGCCGAGTTCTTTCTTGGAGATGTTCATCACGCGGATCTTCAACTGCTGATCCGTTTCGGTGTTGTTGACCAGGTAATGCAGGCCGCGCCAGGCGCTTTCCAGCTTCTGAAATTCGGCGTGGTGCATGACCAGGTTGATCTGCTCGCTGATCTTGCGATCCAGTTCGGCGACATAGGCGTTGATGGTCTGGGTGACATCGTCGGAAACAATGTCCGACTTGTTCAGCACCTGCTCGGCCAGCGTGCGCACGGCCGATTCGACTTCTTCCTTCGCGCGCTCGCTCTTGGGCTTGAATTCCTTGCTCAGAAGGGCGGCAAAATCACCCGCTTCGATGGTTTGTACTGCACCGCCTTCGGCTACTTTCTCGGTGGCCATGATCGCTTACTCCCCGTCCTTGCCGGCGTCGCCCGGCTTGGGTGCCGATGCCAGTGATTGCAGCAGTGCCGGGTCATTGATCGCCTGGGCGATGAGTTTTTCCGCGCCGGCCTTGCCGTCAAGATAAGTACCCAGATTGGCCAGCTGCGTGCGCGCTTCCAGCAGCTTGGCGACCGCACCGACCTTGCGCGCCACGGCGGCGGGCGAGAAGTCGTCCATGTTCTCGAAGGTAATGTCAACGTTGAGATTGCCTTCGCCGGTGAGCGTGTTGGGCACGGCGAAGCTTACCCGCGGCTTCATCGCCTGCATGCGGTTGTCGAAATTGTCGACGTCGATTTCCAGCGCCTTGCGCTCTTCGATCGCCGGCAGATCGGCGTTGTTGGCGCCGGAAAGGTCCGACATCACGCCCATCACGAACGGAACCTGGACCTTCTTTTGTGCTCCATAGACCTCGACGTCGTATTCGATCTGTACCCGAGGCGCGCGATTTCGCGCGATGAACTTCTGACTGCTCTGCTTAGCCATACGACGTCTCCTTGAAAAGGATCAGGCAAGTTTGGGAGTAACCGCTTTCATTCAAGTCCATCCAACTTATGCAACCGGTTACAGGCACATGACAGGTGCGCGTCAGCAGACGGCACGATGCCTGCAACCGAAATTCAGCGACTAATAATATAGAGACAGCTGCTGCGGCTCCCCCCGGGCCTGCGTAGCGAAAGATTCAACGTGCCGAAAAAGCCGCGCACTTACGCAGCGTGACACGGTCTGGGAGTGCTCCTGTGCACTCGGCGAATTTATGCCTAGTCAACGCCAATGGCAACTACAGGGCGATGACGGCCGGGCGCGTTGTGAAAATCCAGTGAAGCGAGACCGGAGCCGTGGCGATCGCGGCGCAATGCAGCATGGGCTCCCCGCGCACCATCGGCAGGGAGCCCATATTCGCCTCTGGCGTTACATGCCGATGGCGGTTTCCGCCTGCACATAAGGCAGATTGTGAGCCTGGGCGACCGGCTCGCACGTCACCTTGCCTTCGAACACGTTCAGACCGTTGCGCAGATGAACGTCCTGCGCCAGCGCCTTCTTCCAGCCGTTGTTGGCCAGCGCCAGCGTAAAGGGCAGCGTCACGCTGTTGAGCGCGAAGGTGGAGGTGCGCGCCACGGCGCCCGGCATGTTGGCCACGCAATAGTGCACCACGCCGTCCACCACGTAGGTGGGATCGGAATGCGTGGTCGCATGCGACGTTTCCACGCAGCCGCCCTGGTCGATCGCCACGTCGACGATCACCGAACCGGACTTCATCGTGCGGACCATGTCGTGCGTCACCAGCTTGGGCGCCGCCGCGCCCGGCACCAGCACCGTGCCGATCAACAGGTCCGCGCGGCGCACCAGTTCTTCAATGGCCGAACGGGTAGAGAATACCGTGGAGATGGACGTGCCGAACTGCGACGCCAGGCGCTTGAGCACGTCGGCCGAACGGTCGACCACGGTCACCTTCGCGCCCATGCCCACGGCGATGGTCGCCGCGTGCGTGCCCGAAACGCCGCCGCCGAGGATCACCACTTCGGCCGCCGGCACGCCCGGCACGCCGCCCAGCAGCACGCCGCGTCCGCCCTGGGCTTTTTCCAGCGAGTGGGCGCCGACCTGGGGAGCCAGCCGGCCGGCCACTTCGGACATCGGCGTCAGCAGCGGCAGCGAGCCGTTGGCGGAAGTCACTGTTTCATAAGCGATGCAGATCGCGCCGGAGTCGATCAGGTCCTTGGTCTGCTCGGCATCCGGGGCAAGGTGCAGGTAGGTAAAGAGAATCTGGCCCTTGCGCAGCTTCTTGCGCTCCACCGCCAGCGGCTCCTTCACCTTCACGATCATGTCCGCTTCGGCAAAGATCTGGTCGGCGCTGTCCACGATGGTGGCTCCGGCGGCGACGTAGTCGGCATCGGTCAGCCCCGCGCCCATGCCAGCATCCTTCTGCACCATCACCTGGTGGCCGTGGTGCACCAGTTCCTGCACGGACGACGGGACGAGGCCCACCCGGTATTCATGATTCTTGATCTCTTTCGGCACACCGATGCGCATGGCTTGACTTCTCTTGAGGTGAAGGAGGGATGGCGGGCCGGCTCTCCCAGGCCCGTGCGAGCGGCAGTATGATCTAGCCATTGCACAATTTCTCGCCCATTACGGGTGCAAAACCGGCAATATTTCGCATTCAATGCGAAGTATCTTTAAATAAGCAGAATTCATGACGAATAACGAACAAGCCCTCGACGACCGCGACCGTGCCATCCTCCGGCTGCTGCAGGAGGACGGCCGGCTGGCCAATATGGAGCTGGCGCTGCGGATCAACCTGTCGCCGTCGGCGTGCCTGCGACGGGTCAAGCTGATGGAGGAGCGGGGTCTGATCGCCCGCTACGTGATGCTGCTGGACGAGAAGACCGCGGGGCTGCCTGGCACCGCGTTCGTGCTGGTGACGCTCGACCAGCAAGGCCGCGCCGCCCTCGATGCGTTCGAGGCGGCCATCCAGAGGCATCCGGAAGTGACCGAATGCTGCCTGCTCGCGGGCGCCGCCGATTACATGGTGCGCGTGGTCTATGCCGACTCGGCCGACTTCGAGCGCATCCACACCGAAATCCTCACCCAGCTTCCCGGCGTGGTGCGCGTGCAATCCACGCTCGCCCTGCGGACGGTGAAGAAGACCACCGCCCTGCCCGTGTAGGCCTGGCTAAAGCGCGACGTCGATGCCCTGGATCAAGCGCTTGGCCAGGCGCGGCTGCCGCAATTGCTCCAGCCACCATGCCAGCGCGCGCCCCTGCTGATCGCCGCGCCAGGCCACGTACAGGACATTGGGTTCGCGCGGCTCGGCCATGCGCTTTTCGATCAGCGCACCATGCTTGAGCAGCGAGGCGGTGCGCTGGCGTGGCAACCAGCCCACACCCAGACCTTCGCGCTGCGAAAGAATTTTTGCGCGCATCGACGGCACCGCGAGCGTGGACTGGCCACCGAGCAGGCCGTATGCGCGACTGTCGATGCTGCGCGAGGAATCGGCCACCACGACGGCGCGGTGCGCGCTCAACTGCTCCTGCTGCAACGGCTCTTTTGCCTTGGCCAGCGGGTGCCGCGGCGACACCGCGAACACCCATTCCATCACGCCCAGTTCGAACCAGCGCAGTTTCGGCATCGCCGGCGGTTCGTTGGTGGCGCCGACAATCAGGTCGGCACGTCCATCGCGCAGCGCTTCCCACGTACCGCCCAGCACTTCGTGCGTCAGGCGAAGCGCGACGCCCGATTGCAATGCGTCGAACGCCCGGATCACCGGCAGCAGGATGTCGTATTCGAGGATTTCGTCGGTGACGATCCACAGGCGATCCTCCCATCCGCTGGCGACCTGCTTCACCCGCCGGGTCAGGCGCGAAACATCCAGCATCAGCCGCGACGCTTCCTGGGCCAGCAAGTGGCCGGCCGGCGTCAGTTGCAGGCGGTAGCGGCGGCGGTCGAACAACAGCGCATCGAAACGCGCCTCAAGCTGACGTGCCGCGTGCGAAACGGTCGACGGCGCCTTGCCCAGCCGGGCGGCCGCGCGGGTGAGGCTGCCGGTCTCGCGAATCGCCTCCAGCAAGGCCAATTCGTCCTCGGACAACATGTTCGACCTCTTCGAACGAGTGCATCGGAATCATCATACGGCACGTGCATGTCGAACGCTCATGATGGCCCCATCCCAACCACACCGACTCTCGGAGAACATCATGAAACGCTTCAACGATAAAACCGTACTCGTCACCGGCGGCAATGCCGGCATTGGCCTGGGCGCCGCCAAGGCCTACGCGGCCGAAGGAGCACGCGTGGTCATCACCGGCCGCGATACCGCCACGCTGGAAACGGCCCGCGCGGCCCTGGGCCCGCAGGCGATCGCCCTGCGCAACGACGCCAGCGACATCGCCTCTGCCCGGAAACTGGCCGCCGAACTCGCCCATCGCGGCATCAAGCTGGACGCGGTGTTCATCAATGCGGGCGTCGCCCGGTTCGCGCCCTTTGCCGACATGGATGAAGCGACCTGGGACCAGAGCTTCGACATCAACGTCAAGGGTGCGTACTTCCAGCTCCAGGCGCTGTTGCCGCTGTTGAACGACGGCGCGGCCATTGTGCTCAACGGCTCGATCAACGCGCACATCGGCATGCCCGGCTCCTCGGTGTATGCGGCCAGCAAGGCCGCGCTGATTTCGCTGGCCAAGACGCTGTCGGCCGAACTGTTGCCGCGCGGCGTGCGCGTGAACGTGGTCAGTCCCGGCCCGATCAGCACGCAGATCCTGGACAAGCTCGGCCTGGATGCCGATGCCCTGGACGCCACCCGGGCACAGATTCAGGGCCAAATTCCGCTCGGCCGTTTTGGCACGACCGAAGAGCTTGCCGCCACGGTGCTGCATCTGTCGTCCCGGGAGTCGGCCTTCATCGTCGGCACCGAAATCGTCGTCGATGGCGGCATGAGTCAGCTGTGATCGGCGCGGCGCCCGTCCGGCGATGGACGGGCGTCGCGCGAACGCGCTTGAAGATCCCGCTATCGCCATCACGTTCAAGCCCATCTACGCGCAAACCGCTTGCCTGAATAACTTTAGGAGTCACCCATGCAGATCGACCTTAAAAACCGCCGCGCCATTGTGACCGGCTCCACCGCCGGCATCGGCCTGTCCATTGCGCTGGGCCTCGCCGCCGCGGGTGCGCAGGTAGTCGTCACCGGCCGCACCCAGGCGCGCGTGGACGAAGCGCTCGCCATCATCAGGAAGCACACGGCGGGTGCCAACGTCGCGGGCGTGGCGGGCGACCTTGGCACGCGCGAAGGCGCCGATCAGCTGATCGCGCAGGTTCCGGACGCGGACATCCTGATCAACAATCTGGGCATCTTCGAGCCCAAAGCGTTCTTCGACATCCCCGACGAAGACTGGTCGCGCTTCTTTGAAGTCAACGTGATGAGCGGCGTTCGCCTGTCGCGGCACTACGCACAAGGCATGGCCAGGCGCGGCTGGGGCCGCATCCAATTCATCTCAAGTGAATCGGGCGTGCAGATTCCCGCCGAGATGGTGCATTACGGCACCACCAAGACCGCGCAGCTGGCGATATCGCGCGGGCTTGCCGAAACACTGGCCGGCACGGGCGTGACGGTGAATGCGGTGCTGCCCGGCCCGACGCGCTCCGAAGGCGTCGGCGATTTCTTCGGCAAGATAGCCACCGAACAAGGCGTGGCGCAGGAGCAGGTCGAACGCGATTTCATTGCCACACATCGACCTTCGTCGTTGATCAAGCGGCTGGCGACAACCGAGGAAGTGGCCAATCTCTGTGTTTACCTGGCTTCTGAACAGGCCTCGGCCACCACCGGCGCCGCGGTGCGCGTGGACGGCGGCGTGGTGCGTTCGATCGTGTAATCAATGTGCGCCGTCTGCCGCGAGACGCCATGGCTTCGCGGCAGACGGCACCGTAGTGTCATTGCACGAGAATTTCGTCGGCGAACAGCCAGGTGTCGCTCGCGCCCTGCGGAAAGCTCGCCGGCAGTGAGGTATTTCTTTCCGCCTTGATGCGAATGTAGCGCGCGGTCACCGCCTTCATCGATTTGAAACCGACGCGCTGCATGCGCATGGGCGAGACAACGTCAAGCAATAACGGCTGCACATGCAGCGACGTCCAATGCCTGCCATCGCGCGACGCATAAAAGGTCACCTGCCTGGGGAGCAGGATGCGCGACTGGGGTGCCAGCATGAAGCCGACGTCGATGGTGTGGAAGGCGGTTTCCTGCTGCAGGTCGATGGTCGCATCGATGTCGCTGTTCTCCCACGCCGCCCAGCGTCCGTCGTGGAAATCCGCGCTGCCCAGCACGCCATCCACCAGCACATCGCCGGCGGCGTATTCGGAAGATGGCGGCTGTGCAAAGCTGATCGGCTTGCCTGCAGCACGATTGTTCACCAGCGTAAAATCGATCGCATTGTCGTACTGCAAGCCGTGTCGGAACGGCACCACCTGTAACGTGCCTGCCTGCTTGATTTCAACCTGGTCGTCGAAGGACGGCGACTGCGTGCCCGGTTCGGCGCCGTTGATGGCGTAGTGGCTTTGCAGGTCATCGAAACCACGCTTGGCATGCAGCTGCCATCCATCGTGACCGGCGTTCCGGGTGACCGTGTAAGTGACGACCGGGCGGTCCTCCGGGCCGTAGGCGACATGCTGCGCGTCCAGCCATGCGTACTGCGCCTGCAGCCGCCGCTCGAAGTCCGCAAACGACGCCTCATCATGTGCGCCGCCGTGCCACAGATTTTCCGAAAATGCCAATAGGCGCGGATACATCTTTGATTCGGCATTGAACGGATTGGCATGCTCGCTCCACAGCGGCGCCTCGGCCCCCAGGATCTGCGCCTGATGCGCGGCAAAAACGCTGTCGCCGGGCGCACCGGCGATATTTGTGCGATACACGTCGCGCACAGTCAGCCGATCCAGCGGCGCGTCGATGTAGAACGGCCCTGCGACGATGATGCGATTGCCATTGGCCAGCGCCTTGCGCGCCTCGTTGTCGCCACGCCAGATTTCGATGATGGCGTCCTTGTTCGCGCCACCTTCGAGAATTTCATCCCAACCGATCAGCGTCTTGCCCTTGCTCGTAAGGTAACGCTGGATACGCTGGATGAAATAGCTTTGCAGCCCCTCTTCATCTTTCAGTCCCTGCGCATGCATCAGCGCCTGGCAGGATGCACATTCCTTCCAGCGGTCCTTGGGCGTTTCGTCGCCGCCAATGTGCACGTAGGGCGAGGGAAATATGCCCATCACTTCGTCAAGCACATGCTGCAAGAAGACGAAGGTATAGTCGTTACCGACGCAATCGATGTCCTTGAACACGCCCCAGGTGGTCGCCACGCTGCCCGGTGCCTGTCCGCAGGCAAGCGCCGGATAGGACACCAGCGCCGCCACGCTATGTCCGGGCATTTCGATTTCAGGTATCACCATGATGTTGCGCAGGCGCGCGTATTGGACAATATCGCGCGCCTGTGCTTGCGTGTAGAAACCGCCGTAACGGCTGCCATCGGCCTCGATGCGCCAGCCGCCGACCTGGGTCAGCTTGGGATAGCGATTGATCTGCAAACGCCAGCCCTGGTCTTCGGTGAGATGCCAGTGGAAAACGTTGATCTTGTAGTAGCTCAACAGATCGAGCTGCTTCTTGATAAAGGAAACCGGGTAGAAATGCCGGCCTGCGTCGAGCATGAAACCGCGGTAGGCAAAAGCCGGCGCATCCTCGATCTTCACGGCGGGAACAGCCGCCGACGCGCCTCGCTGCTGCGCAAGCAACTGGCGCAGCGTCTGTACACCCCAGAACAAACCCTTGTCGGTCGACGCCTGGATGATCACGCCACGGGAGGTGACAGAAAGCCGATACGCCTCCTCGCCCTTGATGGACGGATCGATCGCCAGCGCGATGCCGTGCGCATGCTTGCTGTCGGAAAGGCGGATGCCGGTTTGATCGAGCACCGCATCGCGCAAAAAAGCGGCGATTTCGTGCGCCCGCGCATCGTCGCCGGGAACATCGATACCGGTGCTGGCATCCAGTTGATAGCTGCCCTGCCCCGTTTCCATGTGCTGCGGCTCGGGGACGATTGCGATCCCTGCCCAGGCGCAAAGGCTCGTCATCAAGGCCAATGCGCCAACACAGCAAACAAGCGGCAACTTCACCATCTGCAAAACTCCATCGGTACGAACTTAAAAGATGCTTTGCATTGATCAGGGCATCCTTAACACTCAAAGCAAACGAGCCCGGCTTTTGGCCGGGCTCGCTTGAATGACCTACATCAATCGATCTTCCAATCCAGCGTCAGGAACACCTCGCGGCCATCGTATTCATCGGCGGACTGGCCCGTCGTAACGAACTCGAAGCCACCGGCGTAGTACGGGATGGTAGCGACCCGGTTGAAGATGTTGTTCACCGTGAAGCTCAACTTGATCGCCTCGTTGAACCGATACCCCACTGAACCGTTCCAGGTGATCCATACCGGCACGTGGCCGTCGTACACCACGCAATTGGGATCGCCCAGGCTCGGCTGGATGCCGTTCGCAAGCGTTTCGCAACCGCCGTAGCCGGGCGAGCGCAAGGTACCGTCACGCTCGCCGGAGATCGATGCGTTCCACGGCCCCTTGCTCCAATCACCCACCCAGTTGATCCTGCTTGCCACCTGGTTGTAGCGCGTGTTGAGCAACGGGTCCGAAGCCAGCACGCGCTGCTTGTAGGACAGGTTGTCGGTGTAGCTGATGTTGCCGCGGAAGTTGCCGAAGTCGGTGTGCTTCTTGTAGTCCAGCGACGCATCGATACCGCTCACGTACAGCGACGCCTCGTTGATCGGACCCGATTCCACCGAGGTGATCTGGCCTGCCGCATTGCGCGTGACGAGCTTCTCCACCATCTGGCAGTACGCCGAACCCGGGATGTGCGCGGTGTACGCCTGCACGGCGGCCGAACCGTTCGCCTGCAAGCCGGTAAGGCAACCGGCCTCGTCGGTCAGCACGGTGGTCTGGCTGAGGTACTCGATAGCGTTGTCCACGCCCATGTGCCAGTAGTCGGCCGAGAACGACAGGCCGTCCACGCCCGGGATCTGCCACACGAAACCGTAAGTCCACGAGTGGCCGGTCTGCGGCAGCAGGAGGCGGCTACCGCCAGTGATCATGTTGTAGTACTGCGAGGGCGGGCGCTGCACCAGCGAGCACCAGGTGCTGTTGGTCTGGCCGGCCTTGATCGCGTTGATGCACTGCAGAGGATCGATGTAATCGCCCTGCGGCTCGCTGGACTGGGTCTGGTAGATCGCCTGCATGTCAGGCGCCTTGAAGTTGGTACCGTAGGTGCCGCGCAGCAACAGGCTATCGATCGGGCGCCACTCGATGCCGGTGCCCCAGGTACGGGCGATATCGGCAACGCTGGCGTCGTGGTACTTGTCCAGGCGGCCGGAGATGGTCCAGGTCACCGTATCCAAAATCGGCACGCGGAACTCGGTACCCAGCGAGTAGCGCTGGCGCGTACCGCCACCGGTGTTGTACTCGTCAAACGGGTTCTGGAAGGTCGCGCTATCGGCGGCGCGCGGATCAGGCGAAAGCAGGAAGCCGTTGTGCGCCGCTTCAAGCACGGCCGCCCAGCCGATCGACTCGTCGCTCACCCACGGCAGCTTGTACAGGTCGCCATTGATGCGGAACTGCGCCTGGTCCAGCCACGACGAGGAGGTATTTTCGCCGCTGACACCAAACTGGCTGTATTGCTGCGGAGTGATGGGGTTCCACCACTGCTGCCAGTTCATCGCGTAGATGGGCAGGCCGGCGCTGGTGGTGCCCAGCTGCTTGCCGAGGAAGAAGTTGGTCATCGCCTCGGGATCGACGCCCACGAAATCTTCGCGCACGGTGTACTTCTGGGAGTTCAGGTTCAAATCCCAGTTGAATTGGCTGTCGAGGAAGCTGCCGCGCAGGCCCGTCTGGATGTTCCAGTTTTGTTCGCGGTCGTGGGTGTTGCCCGCGGTACCCATTTCCTGCGCCGTGAGCTGGCGCACGGCCTGGTTGATGACCTGACCGGTGGTCTGGTCGTAGAACGTGGGGCTGACGTATACGGGCAACTGGGTATTGGAAATGCCCACGGTGTCATACAGGGCCGCCGAAGCGTACAGCTGCAAGCCGTTGCTGAAATCGTACTCGCCGCCCAGGTAACCGCTGTTGTTGCGGCTGCCGGGGGTTAGCACCCAGTCCTTGAACAGGGCCGGCTGCGAGCAGTAATAACCGTTGTTGGTAACGCCGGTGATCTGGTCGCCCTGCGTGGTGACGGTGTGCGACTGGCTCAGCGCAAAGTTGTTGCCGAACCGGTTACAACTGCCCGCGGGCGGCGTGATGTACTGGCCCGAGGCGTTGGTGGCGGAGATGCCGATGGCGCTGGCAGCGTCATACTGATAGCCGAACATGCGGTCGGCCGGGCCCCAGGCACCGTAGCCGGCGTCGGACACCGAATCCTGGTAGGGACGATCGCTACCCCACAGCGCCGAGCGGTTGGACTTCTCCACGTTGTAGATGATGTGCCAGTTCTCGCCCGAACGACCACCGGAGAAATTGGCATCGCCATAGCGGCGGCCGCCGCGCGTGGCGCCGCCACCGGTCACCTGCAGGTCATCGCCCTGGTAGTTCTTCTTCAGGATGACGTTGACCACGCCGGCGATCGCATCCGAACCGTAGATCGACGAAGCGCCGGAGGCCAGAATTTCCACGTGGTCGATCATGCCCGAAGGCAGGTTGTTGTAGCTCTGGAAGTTGCTCTGCGCGTTCATCGGCTGCGGGTAGTCCACCACGCGATGGCCGTCGATCATCAACAGACTGAAGCCGGCGCCGAGGTTGCGCAGATTCACCGAACGGGCGTTCACCGAGGTGGCGCCCCAGCTGGCCGGATCCTGCGTCTGGCCCATCTGCGGCAGCGAATCGAGGAATTCCCACAGCGTGGTGTAGCCCTCCTGCTTGATCTGTTCGCCGGTGATGATGCTTACGGGCGCCGGGCCTTCGATTTCCACACGCGGAATCATCGAACCGGTGACGGTAACCGTCTGCATCTGCTTGGCATTGCGTTGGTCCGCCGGCTGCGCGTTGGACGAAGTGCTCTGCTGCGAACTGCTGGACGAAGTGCCCTGCTGCGTATTGCTGGAAGACGTGCTCGACGTCTGTGCAAGCGCATGCGGCGCGAACAGCGCCAAGGCCAGTGAACTGGCAAGTACGCCATGGCGTAAGCGGATGGTGCTCATGTTTCTCCCCTCCCGGTGAAATTCGGAGTCGTGGTTGCTCCGACCCCCTAATTAAGTCGGAAACAACATTTGTGGTTTACCTGTTGTCGATCGCAATCCGGCGATCAGATGCTTTTTCTTGCTTTTACTTTTGTTTGGCGGCAACGATTTATGGTCAGGATGCGTCGCCCTCCTTGGTTGCATGGACTGAAGGCTGCTGCAGCTCGATGCGATAGGCGTACACGTGCACACCCGCCGGTTGCGCAGGCAAAACCAGGTGCAGGCCATCGGAGCGCTGCTCGAATGCCACGGCCTTACCGGTCCCTAGCTGCGTAACCGAAGCGACCTTCATCGACGGCGTGATGGAATGGATCAGCGCATGCCCCGAAGCCGGCCATGCCATCTCGATCGCGTACAAATGCCCGTTGCCCGTGGTGAAACGAAAATCCTCGGCGGTATAGGGCTTGGTCTTGGTGTCCTGCATGGTGCCGGCCACCACCTGGGTGGGGCCTTCGCCAAAGCGATGCCATGGACGCGTGCCGTAGATGGCCTCGCCGTTGGCATGCATCCATTGGCCGATGGCCTTGAGAATGTGCTGCGCCGGCGCAGGGATCGTGCCGTCGGCCTTCGGACCGATGTTCAACAGCAGGTTGCCGTTCTTGCTTACTACGTCGGCAAGCAACTGCACGATTTCATCGGGCGTTTTATACGTATCGCCTTCGGCGTAACCCCACGAATCGGGGCTGATCGAGGTTTCGGTCTGCCACGGTTGCGCGCGGATATCCGCTGCCTGCCCGCGTTCGATGCTCAGCGTGCCGGTGCCCGGACGCATGTCGTCGAGCTTATAGTTGAGAACCACGCCCTGCCCGCGCGCATGCGCCTGGTTGTAGAAGAACGCGGCAAACTCGGCCAGGACATTGCGAAAACGCGGCTGTCCGACCCACCAATCGAAATACATCAGGTCCGGATGGTAGTCATCGACGATCTCCGAGGAGCGCGCCAGCCAGTCGTTGAGATACGCATCGGAGACAAAAGTCCAATCGACCTCCTGCCCGTCTTCGCCCTTTGCCGACATGGACGGATGCGCAGGACCATACAGCGCGGCGTAACGCGGATCGTTGACGTCGGAATTGAAGGTGCGGCCGTACTCGTAAAACCAATCATGCTCGGCGCGGTGCGAAGAGAGGCCAAGCTTCATGCCCTGGGCGCGGATGGCCTTGGCCAACTCGCCGATCACGTCGCGGTGCGGCCCCATTTTCACGGCCGTCCAGTCGGACAGCTTGGAATCGTACATGGCGAAGCCATCGTGATGTTCGGCCACCGGCACCACATAGCGCGCACCCGCTTCGCGGAACAAGGTCGCCCATGCATTCGGATCGAAGTGCTCGGCCTTGAACAGCGGAATCAAATCCTTGTAACCCACCTTGGGCATCGGGCCGTAGGTAGCGATCTGGTGCTGGTAGTAGTCGGCGTATTCGCCGCTGCGCTCGTAGATGTGCCGCGGATACCATTCGCCCTTGTACGCGGCGACCGAGTACACGCCCCAGTGGATGAAGATGCCGAACTTCGCATCCCGATACCATTGGGGTGTGCTGTAGGCGGTCAGGCTCTGCCAGTCCGGCTGCATGGGGCCTTGCCAGGCGAGCTTTTGCGTTACCGCAAGAATGCTCTGCCGCACCTGGTCGAAGGGCCGGTTGGCAGCTACCCATTGCTGTTCGATGGTCTTCGCATCGGGCGGCACTACCGAATGCGTGGCGTCCTGCGCGACAGCGCTTGCGACGAACAAGCCAAGCGCAAGCGCAACGCCGCACACAGCCTGCGCGTAGCCGGCGAACGTTTTCGCCCGGCTGCTCATGCGGCGCCCCCGTGTTCGGAACGTTCCATCAGCCAGCTCGCCGCGCCGATGACGCCCAGCTGCGCATGATCCACCACGTGGACCGGAACGGTTTGAAGGAACGGGCGCATCACACCCTTGTCGAGAAAGCGGCTGATGAAGCTGCTCTTCTCCATGAAGCCGGTCATGCGAGAGAGAAATCCGCCGGCCACGTAGATACCTCCGGTTGCGCCGTACAACATGCCCAGGTCGCCGATGAAAGACCCCAGCCATCCGCAGAACAGCTGCAGCGTTTCCAGCGCTTGCGCGTTGGTACCCGCGCAAGCCGCGCCGGTGATCGCCGCCGGATCCTGGAACACCGCCGGTGCGCCATCCAGGCGGCACAACGCGCGATACAGCCGCACCAGTCCGGGGCCGGACAAAATATCGTCGTAGGGAGCATGTGTGTCGGGCGGGGAAATCTCGCCCAGCACTTGTTGTTCGCGCCCCACGCGAGCGGCCAGCTGAATATGCCCGGCCTCGGTCGCGAGCACCTTTGGATGTGCATCGGGCAAGCGCACGGCCACACCCAAACCCGTACCGGGGCCGACGATCACCGCCGGCCCGCGGCTCGCCGCCGCGCGCTGCGGAGGGTTATGCAGCGTGGTGACGCTGTCCGACTCCAGATAGGCCGTGCCGTAGGCCAGCGCCGCGAAATCATTGAGCACCTCGACTTCGCTTAGCCCCAAGGCTTTGCGAAGTTCTCCGGGCACCACCGGCCAGCGCAGATTGTTGTTGACCACGATGCCTTCATGCAGAAACCCCGCACAGGCGAGCGCGAACCGATCCGGCGCCACGGCAAATTCTTTGCGGAACGCGCGGACGATCGCGTCCAGTCCGGCGAAATCCGCGCACTTGTACACGCGATAAGCCAGCACGCTTGGCATGTGCTGGCCCGTTTCGAAGGCGATCAAGCCGATGCGCGCGTGCGTGCCGCCGACGTCGGCAGCGAGAAACGCATCCTGGACTGTGGAACGCGGGGCCACCGTTGCGCGCGACAAAGCATTCATGCGCAGCGTCGTTCCCGGCCCATGGCCGTCGGAACTGCCACAACGTCGTCCAACTGGATCGAACCCTGCATCTACCCTCCCGTGCTTACCGAAACCCCGTGCTTGCAACGACCGTGTGAGAACTGTGACCGCGCGGGCAAAACGACCTTTGGCCGTGTTCCATCGGCTTATTCGAATTCATATACGAACGCCGATTTCATATGTATTTGTAAAAATCTTATGTGTCGAATTTAGATCGTGGCAAGTCGCAGTGCAACAGTTTTTGCGACGTATTTTTCGGACCGCCCAAATTACTTGTAAATACTTGTTTTACATACGCAAGCAAGTAGCTGCCTGGGCATCTTGTTTGGGGCGAACGCAAGCTTGGCGCAAGGTTTCTCGAAACCCGACTTACCCCGCCACTGCCGACCGACAAATCTTGTCGGCAAAGCCGCACGCGCGCAGTCGCCATCTACCGACATACCGCCGGGCAAGAGGCCGCTGCGCCTTACGATGCCGCTGGGAGCCATACGCTTTCTCATCGCGGGAGTTCCGCGCGCCCGCTGATCGCGAACGACGCACTGACCCCGCCGCCTTCCTCCGGCTGGTTGCCGCCGACGAACACGCGATAGTGCCCCGGCACCACCGCACGATGCCCCAGCGCATCGACACTGCTGAGCTGACGCGGCAGCAACGCAAAGACCACGCGACGCTGCTCGCCCGCTTGGAGATGGATGCGTCGAAAACCTACCAGTGCATGCCGCGGCGCTGCGGGTACATCCGGCGCGTCCAGATAGACCTCCACCACTTCATCGCCCGCGCGGGCACCGTCATTGCGAACCATTGCGCTGACTTGGAGCGTATCGCCGGCTGCCAACGACGCAGTCGACAGGTCAGGTTGTGCATAGGTGAAGTGCGTATAGCTCAAGCCATCGCCGAACGCATAGAGCGGCGTACCCTTGAAGTAACGATACGTGCGCCCTTCCATCGCATAGCTGACGAAGGGCGGCAGATCGCTGGTGGCTCGGTAGAACGTCACCGGCAGCCGGCCGGCCGGACTGTCATCGCCCGCCAGTACGCGCGCTACCGCCTCGCCGCCGCGTTCACCGGGATACCATGCGACGAGAATGGCGTCCGCGTGGGACTTGGCCCATGTCAGCGCCACGGCACTGCCCGACATCAGCACCACTACCAGCGGCTTGTGCGTGGCGGCGAGCTGTTCGAGCAATGCCCGCTGCGTTGCCGGCAAGCCGATATCGGTGCGGTCGCCGCCGTTGAAGCCTGGTACCTCCACGTTCAATGCTTCGCCTTCCACGTCCGGCGACAAGCCGACGAAAGCGACGATCGCATCCGCCCGTCGCGCGGCGTCTTGCGCTTCGGCCAGTTGCGCTTGAGGGGGTGCCAGCCACTGCAGGCGGATACCCTGGTCCTGACCGCTATGCACCAGCTCAAGCCGGATGGCGCGTGGGTGCGTATCGGCGAAATGCAGCGTCGCCTGCATCGCTTTATCGTCGCCTTTATCGTCGATCACCTGCTGACCGTCGATGTACAGGCGTACCGGATCGTGGCCGGCACAATCGAAGCAACGATCGATATGGACGGCCAAGGTATAGTCGCCTGTGCCTGGCGGAACCAGCTCGCCCGTCCAGCGCACCGCGTAGCGATCCGCATGCATGCCATCCAGCGGCGCGACATGGTCCCAATCAAAATCGATGCGGCGATCGACACGGCTCGCCCACGGGGCGCCGGAGAAATCGAGACGGTTGAAGTATTCGCCGGTCAACCCGACTTGCGCATCTTTGCCCGTGCGCAGTGCCGTTTCCGGAATCGGCACCGGCACGCCCGCCGCAATGGGCGCGCCTTGGGCATAGCGGATGTGCTGCGCACCGAAGCGTGCGCGCAAGCCTTCCAACGGCGTCACCGGCGCTCGCGCGGTGCCGTGATAGTTTGCCTCCAGCGTCTCCAGCGTGTCGGCATTGGGGCCGATCACGGCAAGCTTCACATTGCGCTTGAAGGGCAGCGTGCCCCGTGTATTTTTCAGCAGCACCATCGATTCCAACGCTGCCTGCAGGGCAAGCTGGCGATGGCTGGCATTGTCGAGCTGGTCCATGCCGATGGAGGCATACGGATCGACCTGCGTTTTGCCCCACTCACCCAGGCGATAGCGCGCGGAAAACAGCCGTTCAAGCGAAGTATCCAGCACCGATTCGGCAACGGCATGCTTTTGCACCGCCGTGAGCAGCGCCGCATACGCATCGCCGCAATCCAGATCCGTGCCGGCTGCGATGGCCGCCGCGGACGATTGAGCGTTGTCCGGCCGGTAGTGATGGAAATGCGTCATGTCATCGACCGCATCGCAGTCAGACACCACGTATCCCTTGAAGCCCCAGTCATCGCGCAGCAGCTTGGTCAGCAACGGATCGTTCGCGCACGCCGGCGTGCCGTGCAACGCGTTGTAGGCGCACATGATGGAACCGGCATGCCCTTCGGTGATGGCGGCGCGAAAGGCCGGCAGATAAGTAGCCTCCAGATCGTGCGCGGACACGTCCACGTCAAAACCGTGGCGGCCCGATTCGGGTCCGCTGTGGGCCACGAGGTGCTTGGGCGTGGCGATGGCACGCGGGTGCAGCGGATCGTCGCCCTGGATGCCACGGATGAACGCCACGGCCAGCCGGCCGGTGAGAAACGGGTCCTCGCCGTAGGTTTCCTGCCCCCTGCCCCAGCGCGGATCGCGAAAAATGTTGATGTTGGGCGACCAGATCGTCAGTCCCTGGTAGCGGGCGTGATCGTGTCCGGCACCGGCGGCGTTGAATTTCGCCCGCGCCTCGGTGGAAACCACGTCGCCGACCTGCGCGAGCAGATCGGTATCCCAGCTCGCGGCCAGACCGATCGCCTGCGGAAAGACGGTGGCATAACCGTCGCGCGCGACGCCATGCAGGCCTTCGTTCCACCAGTCGTAAGCGGGTACGCCAAGGCGCGCTATCGCGGGGGCATGGCTTTGCAACTGCGTTACTTTTTCGGCCAGCGTCATCTTCGACACCAACGCCGCGACTGCCTGCGCGGCAGCATCCTGGGTCGCCTGCGCCGCGCGCGCGCCGGCGCCGGACACGATGCCCAGCGCGAGCAGCAGCACACCCATCAAACCCATGCGCATACCCTTCATGCAACCCCTTCTTCCACGCCGCAACCGTTGCCCAACTACGGGCGCTGCACCACCGGCAATTCATCCCATACCTTGGGATCCTCGGCACCCAGCACCCATGCGCAAAAGCCTTCGAGGCCAAACTGCTTCACCACCGCATAGCGATCGCGAAAACTGTGCGCGTCCGGCATGAACACCCATTCGCGCATGTCATCGCGATAGAAGTAGAACCAGGATTCGTGCTCGACCGGATCCCATTGCACATGCGCCTGCTGTTCCTTGGCCAACGGAAATGACTCGTCCGCATCGATGTACTGGGCCTTGATATTGGAGGATTCCGTGCCGTCCGGCCTCACCGGATCGCCGGTGTACCAGTGATAACCGTACAGGGCGATACCGAGCGAGAGCTTTTCCCTGGGCACGAGCTTCAACGCATAGTTCAATTGCTCCATCACCCATGGCATGCCGGCGACCGGACCCGGCGCGGTCCAGCGCGTATGCTGGTCGTAGGTCATCAGGCAGATCAGATCGGCGTATTTGCCCAACGCCGCCAGGTCGTAGACGCCTCGCCAGTATTGCCACATCCACTTGGAGAACTCGCCCGCACCGGCATGCCCCGGCGCGTTGGGCACGACGGCGATGGAAAGCTTCAGGCCATGCTTGTGCAACGCCTGGGCCGTCTGTTCGACTAACAGGGTGTAGGCGTCGCGGTCAGTCCAGGAAATGCTTTCGAAGTCGAACTGGAAACCCGCATAACCATATTCGGAAGCTTGCTGCAGCATCGCCTCGATCATGTGCTGCTTGGCCGTCTCGTCATGCAGCAGCTCGTGGAAGCCGCCGCGGCCGGCCGACATCGAGATGATCGGCTCCACCGGCAAGCGGTGTGCCTTGGCGATGCCGAGCACGTACGCATTGGGACCTCCGTTCACCAGGCCCTGGTTGTCCACCCCATACCAGCCGGGCACCAGCAGCCCGATCTTGTCGACGTGCGCTTCAAACGAGGCTATCGATTTGGGCGAACTGATCAAATAGAACAGCGCGTCGGGCTGCCTGGCCAAAGCACTGCCGCACACAAGCATGCCGGCCAGTAACAGAAGGATTCGTTTCATAAGCGTTCTGCTGGTGAGGGGGCGTCGCCGGGCCGATGCGCTATCCGAACCGGCTTTCGAGTCGGAAAGCGGCCATGCCGCAGGGCGAAGTCCTGGGGCGGCGCGATAAAAAAAAGAGCGATCGCGACCGCGTTGGGGGAAACAACGCGACCGCGACCGCTGCGCGAAACCCATGGCGGAGAAGCTGGACCACCGGCAACGCCGCTGTCCCGTTGCACGTGGCATTTGCCTTTTGCAGGACTTTTTGCACGCCCGCTCCCCTCGCCCGATGCCGCCGGACAGCCCGCCTCCGCGACGGCAGGCTGTTCATTAGCAAAATTTAGGTTTATATATGTTTTAGATCGTGGCAAATCGAAATGCAACCTTTTTTTGAAGGCGGCCCCATCACCGGCCAAAAAAACACCTGTAAATAGTTCGTTTATATATACACAAGACGCCGGCTGCGCGATCATGCGCCGCAAAGGCCGGCATGGCAGGCCGCAGCGAGGATCCATGACCCCCTCCATCACCAACCCGGAACCGAGTCAGGCCAATGCCCGGCCAGGTGGGTGGGTGCGTTCGCGGCTGGCCTTCGGCGGCGCGCCGATTGGCAATTTGTATGAGTCGGTCAATGAGGAAACCGCGGCCGCCGCGATCTCTCGCGCGTGGCTGCGCAACATCCGCCATTTCGACACCGCGCCCTACTACGGCTACGGATTGAGCGAGAGCCGCCTGGGCGCCGCCCTGTGCGCGCTGCCGCGCGGCAGCTACAGCCTGTCCACCAAGGTCGGCCGCGTGATCGAGTACGACGGGCAGCAGACCAGCCATGCCGACGGCTTTATCGTCGACGGCCGTTCGGCGCATTTCGACTACAGCCGCGACGGCGTCCTGCGCTCGTTCGAAGCGAGCCTCAACCGCCTGCGCACCGATCACGTGGAGATACTGCTGCTGCACGACATCGGCGCGCTGACCCATGGCCAGCGTCACGCACAGGTGATGCGCCAGGCCCTGGACGAAGCCTTGCCCGCCATGGCCGAACTGCGCGCGCAAGGCGCCTGCCGTGCCATCGGCATCGGCGTGAACGAGCAAGCGGTATGTCTGGAAGTGATGCCGCGCTTTCCCATCGACATCATCATGCTGGCCGGCCGCTACACGCTGTTCGAACAGCACGACAGCAAAACCGTGATGGCGCAGGCGCTGGCGCGCGACATCGCGGTACTTGCCGCCGGTCCCTACAACTCCGGCCTGCTTGGCGGCCGCAAGGGGCCCGGGCATTTCTATAACTACGCACCTGCCGATCACCACACCCTGCAACGGGCGCGCCGCTTTTATGAAGTGCTTGAGCAGGCCGATACGCAAGTGGGCGCCGCCGCGCTGCAGTTTCCGCTGGCGCATCCGGCGGTGGCCAGCGTGGTCTGCGGCATGCGTACCACCGCGGAAGTGGAGAGCGCCGACGAGCGCATCAAAACCACGATCCCAAGCGATGCCTGGCGCGCCCTGCGCGACGCCGGCCTGATCGGCGAAGACGTACCTACGCCATGATCATCGTCGATGCCCACCAGCACTATTGGCAGCCCGCCCGCGGCGACTACGGCTGGCTCGACGCTGCGCCCGCCGCGTTGCGCCGCGCATTCCTGCCGCCCGACCTGCAGGCGCAACGGAAAGCCGCGGGCGTGACGCACAGCATCCTGGTGCAGGCCGCGCCGAGCGAAGCGGAAACGCGCTACTTGTTCGAACTTGCGCGCGAAGATCGCGCGGTCACCGGCGTGGTGGGCTGGGTGGACATGCAGGCAGCCGACGTCGGCGCACGCATCGATCGCCTGCTGCGCGACGGCAACGGCCTGCTGTGCGGCCTGCGTCCGATGGCGCAAGACATCACCGATCCGGACTGGCTCGCCAGTCCATCGCTCGACCGCGCCTTCGATGACATCCAGGCATGCGGCCTGGCCTTCGATGCGCTGGTCGGCATGCCGCAGCTGCCCGCGCTGCTGCGGCGCTTGCGTCGCCATCCGCACTTGAACATCGTGCTCGATCACGCGGGCAAGCCGGCCATCGGCGACGGGCGCTTCGATCAGTGGACCAGTTGGATCGACGAACTGGCACAGCATCCGCAACTGCATTGCAAGCTGTCAGGCCTGCTCACCTTGCTCGATGAACCGGTGGACGCGGACGCGATCGAGCCTTATGTCGCCGACCTGTTCGCGCACTTCGGGCCAGAACGCCTGATGTGGGGCAGCGATTGGCCGGTGCTCACCACCCGTGCCGACTTCGGTCAATGGCTCGACCTGGCACTGACACTCACCGAACGCTATGCACCCGGATCGCAGCCGGATGTGTTCGCTGCCAACGCGGTGAACTTCTACGCGCTGGACATCGACCTCGGTGTACAGGAGTCACGCGCGCCATGACAGCGGCGATCACTCACCCACTTGGATATGACGGAGACACCGCATGAGCGGACGTTTGTCGGGCAAGCATGCCCTGATCACTGCCGCCGGAGCGGGCATCGGCCGTGCCACTGCCCTCGCTTTCGCGCAAGCTGGTGCCACGGTGCTGGCCACCGACATCGATACTGCGGCGCTGGCCAGCCTCGCGGCGGAACACGCATCCATCGCCACCCGCAAGCTCGACGTCACGCAGCCGGACGACATCCAGGCCCTGGTGCAGGCATCGGGCCCGTTCGACGTGCTGTTCAATTGCGCCGGCTTCGTGCACGCGGGCACCATTGTGGACACCGACCAGGCGAGTTGGCAGCGCTCCTTCACCATCAACGTCGACAGCATGTTCCATCTGTGCAAGGCGGTGCTGCCGGGCATGCTGGAGCGTGGCAAGGGCAGCATCATCAACATGTCCTCGGTCGCATCCAGCATCAAGGGCGTGCCGAACCGCTTTGCCTACGGCACCACCAAGGCCGCCGTGATCGGCCTGACGCGATCGATCGCCGCCGATTTCGTGGCGCGCGGCGTGCGCTGCAACGCGATCTGTCCGGGCACGGTGAAAACGCCTTCGCTGGGCGATCGTGTGCGCGCACTCGGTGGCGACGAAGCGGCCAACTGGCAGCGCTTCGTCGAACGCCAACCGATGGGCCGCCTGGGCGAACCCGACGAAATCGCCGCGCTGGCGCTCTACCTCGCCAGCGACGAATCGGCCTTTACCACCGGCACGATCCATGTCGTGGACGGCGGCTGGTCCAACTGAACGCAGGAGCCAAGTAGTCCATGAAACTGTTTCGTTACGGCGCGCCCGGCACGGAAAAACCAGGCCTGATCGACGCGGACGGCAAGCTTCGCGACCTATCGGGCGCTATCGACGACATCGACGCGCAGGCGCTAAGCCGCGATGGGCGCGCGCGCATCGCGGCCATCGATCCGCACACCCTGCCGGAAGTGACCGGCCAACCGCGCTACGGCGCGCCGATCGCCTATGTGAGCAAGATGATCTGCGTGGGCATGAACTACGCCGAGCACGCCGCCGAAACCGGCTCGCCGCCACCGGAACAGCCGGTGATCTTCATGAAGGCGACCAGCGCCATCGTCGGCCCCAACGACGACGTGGTCATTCCGCGTGGCTCGGTGAAAACCGACTGGGAAGTGGAACTGGGGGTGGTCATCGGCGAAACCGCGCGCAGCGTGAGTGAAGAAGATGCGCTCAAGTACGTGGCCGGCTATCTGGTGGTCAACGATCTCTCCGAACGCGAATTCCAATTCGACCATGGCGGCCAATGGGTGAAGGGCAAAAGCTGCGACACCTTCGGCCCGCTCGGCCCTTGGCTGGTAACCACCGACGAAATCGCCGATCCGCAAAACCTTAAGCTGTGGCTGCAGGTCAATGGCCATCGCTACCAGAACGGGCATACGCGCACGATGATTTTCAGCGTAGCCAAGCTGGTCAGCCACATCAGCCGCTACATGACCCTGCTGCCGGGCGACGTGATCAGCACCGGCACACCCGCCGGCGTCGGCCTCGGGCAAAAGCCGCCCAAGTACCTGCGCGCAGGCGACGTCATCGAACTTGGCATCGAAGGGCTTGGCCAGCAGCGCCAGCAGGTGCGCGGCGATGCGCAGGGCGAGAGGACTGCATGACCGGCGCCACCCTTCACCGACGTAGCAAACTCCTTCCCCACCGTCATGTCCGGGAGCGCAATGGGGCGCTTCTTTCAGGGACGAACATCGCATGAGCAAGATCACAGCGCTGGACACCTACGATGTCCGCTTCCCCACCTCCCGCGAGCTGGACGGCTCGGATGCGATGAATCCCGATCCGGATTACTCGGCCGCCTACCTCGTCATGCGCACCGACCAGCCGCAGGTGGCCGGCTACGGGCTGGCCTTCACCATCGGCCGCGGCAACGACGTGCAGACGGCGGCGATCAAGGCGCTGGCACACCATGTGGTGGGCCTGGACGTCGCCGACATGACTGGCGATCTGGGCGGTTTCGCCAGACGCCTGATCGGCGATTCGCAGCTGCGCTGGCTCGGCCCCGAAAAGGGCGTGATGCACATGGCCATCGGCGCGGTGGTGAACGCCGCCTGGGATCTTGCCGCGCGCCTGGCCGGCAAGCCGCTATGGCGTTTCATCGCGGACATGACGCCCGAGCAACTGGTCGCCACCATCGACTTTCGCTATCTCACCGATGCGCTCACGCCCGCCCAGGCACTGACCATGCTGCGCGCCGCCGCGCCCGGCAAAGAACAGCGCGTGGCGCAATTGCTGCAGGAAGGATATCCGGCCTACACCACCTCGCCCGGCTGGCTAGGCTACAGCGACGAGAAAATGCAGCGCCTGGCGCGCGAAGCGGTGGCGGCGGGTTTCCGCACTATCAAGCTGAAGGTCGGGCTGAACATGGAAGACGATGTACGCCGCTGCCGGCTCGCGCGCGAAGCGGTGGGCCCTGACGTGGCCATTGCCGTCGATGCGAACCAGCGCTGGGACGTCCCCGACGCCATCGCCTGGCTGCAGCGCCTGGCCGACGTGCAGTTGGCCTGGGTGGAGGAACCGACCAGCCCGGACGACGTGCTGGGCCACGCAGCCATCCGCCGCGCCGTAGCGCCCGCGCCCATCTCCACCGGCGAGCACACGCACAACCGGGTGATGTTCAAGCAGCTGTTCCAGGCCGGTGCGGTGGATCTGATCCAGATCGACGCCGCGCGCGTGGGCGGCGTGAACGAAAACCTGGCCATCCTGCTGCTGGCGGCCAAGTACGGCGTGCGCGTGTTTCCGCACGCCGGCGGCGTGGGCCTGTGCGAACTGGTGCAGCACCTGGCCATGGCCGACTTCGTGGCGATCAGCGGCAAAAAGCACGATCGCGCGATCGAATTCGTCGATCACCTGCATGAGCATTTCGTCGACCCGGTGACAGTACGCGACGGCCGTTATCTGCCGCCGGCCGCGCCGGGTTTTTCCGCGCAGATGCACACCGATAGCCTGGAGCGTTATGGTTACCCCGACGGCCCCGCATGGCGCGAGCCCGCCGAGGTCCTGAGGACGCGATGACCGCTCCGATTACTAACGTCGCCGATTTGCGCGCGCTGGCCAGGCACCGCGTGCCGCGCGCCTTCTTCGAGTACGCCGATCGCGGCTCCTACGACGAAGTCACGCTGCGCGCCAATCGCACGGCGCTGGAAAGCATTGCGCTGCGCCAGCGCGTGATGTGCGATGTGGACAACCGCTCGCTCGCCACCGACATGCTGGGCCAGACGGTGTCGATGCCGCTGGCGATCGCCCCGACCGGCCTTGCCGGCTTGCAGCACGGGGCGGGCGAGATCCTCGGCGCGCGCGCCGCCGCCAAGGCCGGCATTCCGTTCTGCTTGAGCACCATGTCCATTTGCTCCATCGAGCAGGTGCGCGCGGCGGTGGATACCCCGTTCTGGTTCCAGGTGTACGTGATGCGCGATCGCGCCTTCACGCGCGACTTGATCCAGCGCGCGAAGGAAGCCCAATGCAGCGCGCTGATGCTGACCGCCGATCTCACGGTGCAAGGCCAGCGCCATCGTGAAATCAAGAACGGCCTATCGGTGCCGCCGCGCATCACCCTGCGCAACATCCTGGACATGGCCAGCAAACCGCGCTGGGCATGGAGCGTATTGCGTGCGCCAAGCCGCTCGTTTGGCAACCTGCAGGGGCGCGTGGAGAACACCGACAGCCTTTCCACGCTGGCGCAGTGGATCGCCAAGCAATTCGATCCGCGGCTCAACTGGAGCGACCTGGCATGGATCCGAGCGATCTGGCCCGGCAAGCTGATCATCAAAGGCATCCTTGATCCGCGCGACGCACGCATCGCCGCCGATCACGGCGTGGATGCCATCGTGGTGTCCAACCACGGCGGCCGCCAGCTCGACGGCGCTCCCGCTACCATCGACGTGCTGCCATCCATCGTGCAAGCCGTGGGCGATCGCATGCAGGTGCTGTTCGACGGCGGCATTCTCAGCGGACAAGATCTATTCAAGGCGCTGGCCTGCGGTGCGCACGCCGGGCTGATCGGCAAGGCTTTTCTCTACGGCCTGGGCGCCATGGGCGAAGCCGGCGTCACCCAGGTGATCGAGCTGATCCGGCGCGAACTGAGCGTCACCATGGCGCTGACCGGACAAACCGACGCGCGCCGCATCAGCCGCGACGTGATCTGGCGCAAAGCGCCGGAAAGCACGTTCAACATCGTCAGCACGTTGCTAGACGATTCCAACGTACCCTGCCGCTAAAGCCACCGCGCGGCCGTTCGGCCGGCTTTCTACCGCGTCGGTCCGAAGTGCGTGACTACCCGTGGGGTGCCGCCGTCACGCAGGCTTTTGCCAATCAAACGCGTATCGCCAGTCCGGCCGGGCGAGTCTGCACGCCGGTAGCGCTGGAGCCGGAAATTCCTTGATGAGGCGCAGGATTTCCCGCGCAAGAAGGCAAGCGTCTTCGCCCGTGCTGCGGATGCACGCAAAACCGAAAATGTCCCACACGAATCGTCACCATGTTATGGCATACCTTGCATGCAGGGGATTCATAGTCAAATCGCATGGAATCGACTTGACGACATGCACATCTGCAAGCCTCACGCACCCCATGCGAAACGCTTGGATTACAGGAGTTCCATCAACATGACGACCTATCTCCCTCCATCGTACCCGCAGACTTATTACGCGCCGCCGTCGTGGCCACCTGCGCCAGCCCAGCCGCATGCGGCCAACCGCGCATCACATCCTTCCATGCAAGCACCCTTGGTCAACCGGATGCCATACAACCCGTGGCAGCGGCAGCGCCAACGGACATATGGCAGACCGACGCCGCGACCTACGGTACCCAATCCAACTGGCCGCTTCACGTATTTTCGGCCCGTGCCACAAACCGCGCCCCGACGCCCCGTTTACCGGCCGGTAGCAACGCCGCGACCTACCGCACCCAACCCAACTGGCCGCCGCGCCTATTTTCGGCCCACTTCTCAAACCACGCCTCGACAACCTGTTTACCAGCCAGTGACAACGACGGGCGCCATCCCCAATCAACCACTGCAAATTCCGAAGATTATCGAGTCACCTGCCGGCTCGATGCGGTTTCGCGATGACTACTCCATAGCCAAGCCCTTGTCCGGCAACGTACGGCACCGCGCGATGACAGCCTTGAACACCGGCATACAAGAGGTGAAGCAGGCGATCACAGCGCTGGATTCGCCCGCACGCTGGAGCGCTGACGTGCAAAACAGGTTGCGACACCTGATACCCGGTGGACTACAAAATGCCAACGAAAGGTCGGCTTTCAAGAATCAATTGAATGCCATCTTGTACGGCATGAAAAGAACCGTCGCGAAAAACGCAAACAATATCGGCACTGTTACCTATCTATGGGGCGGAGGACACGCCCACCCTGGCACCGACAACATCCACTTCACCGAAGCAAACCTGCTTTATCCACCTGCAACGTTTCTCGCCAGGACCATGATCCACGAGCATGCGCACCTTTACCTTGCCGGGGGCGGGACCGACTACTGGTACATCGACGGAAACTTGCGCCAGAAGATAAACTCAAACGGCAAACAATACCCATTCACCTTCTACAACGCGATGAATAACGCCGACACGCTGGCCCTCGCGGCACAGACGTTATCCACGGTACCGCGCCAGGCTTAAGCCAATCGTGTTGTCGCCAATGACATCGCCGCGAAACAGGTGCTACGGCAGGCAGAACCCGTAGCACCTTTGCCGGACTCCTTGCCTGAAGGCGGCCTATATCAGCGGCGATTCAGCAGCTCCCGCCTTGCGCAGCCAACGCCTGCGCCAACGAAAATATCCGCGTCATCGGCACCCACTTCTGCCCTGGCTCGCTCCACGGCAAGCGTTGCTGGTAGCGGTCCATCAACGCCTCCCACGCCTGCGATTTGGCATCGCTTGCGCGCGTGGCGGCGGCGTCGTAATCGTCCGGTACCTGCACGGCCATCACCAGGCGGTTGCCGGTGCGGAAGATTTCCATTTGCTCGATGCCGGCGGCGCGGATGGAGGCGACGATTTCCGGCCAGATGTTTTGCGGTTGGTGCCAGCGTTCGTATTCGGCGATGGCCTGGGCATCGTCGCGCAGATCGAGTGCGTAGTAGAGACAGGCCATCAGCGGGCACCCTCCATCGTTCCATGCCGGCGTTGCCAGGCGAACAGCAGTACCACGGCAAAGCAGCAGGCCGGCACGCTCATGGCGGTGGCGATGCTGGAGTGATCGGAGACGGCGCCCATCGCCGCGGTGAGTACGGCGCCGCCGATAATGGTCATCACCAGCAGGGCCGAACCCAGTTTGCGTTCGTCGTCGCCACGCCCTTCCACGCCCAGCGCGAACACGGTGGGATACATCACCGACATGAAGAAGCTGCACGCGGCCAGCGCGTAAGCGCCGCTGCTGCCGGGATGAACCACGGCGTACAGCGTCAAGCCTACGTTGATGGCGGCGAAGAGCATCAGCAGGCGTACCGGTGCCACGTATTTCATCAGCGCCGCGCCGATAAATCGCCCGGCCATGAAACACAGCAATTCCGCCGTGAGAAAATTGGCGGCATCCCTGGCCGAGAAGCCGCTCATCGTCGCCTGCACATAGCGGATGGTGTAGCTCCACACGCCGACCTGGGCGCCCACGTAGAAAAACTGCGCGCACATCGCGCCGGTGAAACGGCGATCGCGCAACAATTTACCCAACACGCTCGCGCCCGCATGGGTTGCCGATGCCGCATGCGCCGACACCGATCGGGGGAAACGCGTCAACAGAATCAACAAGCCCCACCCCAGCACTACCAGGCCGATCACCAGGTACGGCCACTGCACCGCATGGGTTTCGGTGGCGTAATAGGCGGCCCGCTCGGCCGTGCCCATGGCGGCGATCTGGGCGGGCGATCGCTCGACGCCCGAGAAAATGAAATGCTGGCCGATCAGCACGCCAGCGATCGAACCCAGCGGATTGAATGCCTGGGCAAGATTCAAGCGGCGCGTCGCCGTTTCGCGCGGGCCAAGCAGGGTCACGAAGGGGTTGGCCGAGGTTTCCAGGAAAGCCAGCCCGCTGGCGATCACGAACAAGGCAAGCAGAAACAGCTCATACGTACCCGCCGACGCGGCCGGCCAGAATAACAACGCCCCCACGCCGTAAAGCACCAGGCCGAAAATCACCGCACTTTTATAGCCAAAACGGCGCATGTACATGCCCGCCGGCATCGCCACCAGGAAATACCCCAGATAAAACGCGCTCTGCACCAGCCCCGCGCGAAAATCGCTCAGCACGAAAGCTTTCTTGAACTGCGCGATCAGTACATCATTGAGATTGTTGGCACCGCCCCAGAGGAAAAACAGGCTGACGATCAATGCCAGCGGCAGCCAACCGGGCCGCTCGCCGCCGGCCGTGGGCGTGGGGACTTCTTCGGTCACTCTGCGCACATCCACCCTCTTCTCCCGCTCGGCGCCCCGTGGCGCGGACTGCGTGACGTTGCCGCCCATTTGTGCAAATATGAAACCGTTATTCATGGATACTACAAGACGCGCCGCAACATGCCAGCGCTGGACAGCCCAGCCAGGGCGCCCGTAAGAGTCTTGGCCGGTGACCGTTAGGAAAGAAAAACCATGGCGAACCCAACCCCGAAATACCGTGCACCCGCGCTGGACAAGGGCCTGGACATTCTGGAACTGCTGGCCGGCGCGAAGCGGCCGCTGAGCATCGCGGAAATTTCCGAAGGCGTCGGGCGCTCGCGCGGGGAGATCTTCCGCATGCTGCAGGTGCTGGAAGAGCGCGACTACATCGCCCGCGGCGAAGGCGACATCGGCTACTCGGTCACCCCGCGGCTGTTCCGGCTGGGCATGGAACAGCCGCCGGTGAAAAGCACCATCGAAGCGGCGATGCCGGTGATGCACCGGCTGGCCGATGCCAGTGGCCAGGCCTGCCACCTGGTGGTGCCGTCGGGCGAACAGATCGTGGTGGTCGCACGGGTGGACCCGCCGGGCGAAATCGCGCTGGTCGTGCGCGTGGGACACCGCCGTCCAATGGCCAAATCCACCTCCGGCCACGTATTGCTCGCCTTCCAGGAAGAACAAGTTCGCCAACGCTGGCTGGACCTGATCACCCGCTACGACCCGGCGCTGGAGCGCAAGAAACTGATAAAGCTGCTGACGCAATTGCGCGCGCGCGGCTATGCCACCGAGCACAGCAACGTGGTCGATGCGGTGACCGACATTTCCGCGCCGGTGATGCATCACGGCAGCGCCGTGTGCGCGCTCACCATTCCGTACCTGGAGCAGCAGACTACCGCGCAGACGATGGAAGACGTGATCGAGGAACTGCTGCGAGCCACGCGCGAAATTTCCGATACCTTGCAGTTTGGCATGTCCTCGCAGCCCGATTGAAAGGTCCCCGCCACCCCTTTCGCACTCCAACAGGTTTCCACGCAATGCCCCTGAATCGATGCGCTCTCTTCGCCGCCGCCGCACTGGCCCTGACGGTTGCCGGCAGCAGTTCCGCCCAGAACTTCGTTGACATCAAGCCTTCCCCGCAGCAGGTGCATTGGCAGGATCTGGAATTTGGCGTGATCGTGCACTTTGGCACCAACACGTTCCTGGATCGCGAGTGGGGAGACGGCACAGCCGACCCGAAGGTGTTTGATCCGGACCATGTCGATCCTGACCAATGGGCGCGTGCGGCCAAGTCCGCCGGGGCGAACTACGTCGTGCTGGTCGCCAAACATCACGATGGCTTCGCGCTTTGGCCGACCGAGCAGAGCGATTACTCGGTAAAAGCCAGTCCCTGGATGCACGGCAAGGGCAACCTGGTGCAGATGACCGAACAAGCCGTGCGCAAGGAAGGCATGGAATTTGGCATCTATCTCTCGCCGTGGGATCGCCACGAGCCGCGCTACAAGGATCCCGCCGCGTACGACAAGTATTACCTCGCGCAGATGGACGAACTGGTGCAGTCCTACGGCCCGTTGGTCGAATGGTGGCTCGACGGCGCGGGTAGCGCCGGCCACGTCTACGATTTCAAGAAGTACATGGAAGAACTGCGCACCTACCAGCCCAACACGATGGTGTTCGCCGACGTGGGGCTGTTCGGCTATGGCGACATCCGCTGGGTCGGACAGGAAGACGGCCATATCCGCGGCGAAAACTGGAACGTGATCGACCGCCACGGCGAGCTGCGCTGGCGCCCCGTGGAAGTGGATACGCCGCTGCACACGTTGCAGTGGTTCTGGCATCCCAATAGCGACCAGACGCTCAAAAGCGTCGAGGAGCTGATGGATATCTGGGAAAACAGCGTCGGTCGCGGCGGCCAGCTGATGCTAGGCATCGCGCCCAATCGCCACGGCTTGCTGCCCGACGCCGACGTCGCCCGCCTCAAGGCGTTCGGCGATGCTTTGCGCGCGCGCTACGGCGTGGATAAGGACCTGGCCCGCAACCACCTTGCCACCGATGCCAACACCGCGGCCGCGCTGGATGGCGATCGCGATACGTTCTGGTCCGCACCGGACGATTCGCATCATGCCGTGCTGGAAGTGGATTTCGCCAAGCCCATGACCTTCGACCACACGCTGACGATGGAGTGGTTGAACGAAGGCCAATGCGTGCAGAAGTACGCCGTCCAGGCATGGATCCACGGCACGTGGACGACCCTGGCGAAGGCCGAGGCGATCGGCCATATGAAGATCGACCGCTTCGCCCCCGCCACGGCCAGCAAGGTACGGCTGGACATTCAGTCCACGACCTGCCCTGCGCGCATCCGCGAATTCCAGTTATTCAACGTCGGCGATCACGTCACCACCAACTCGTAAGGACGATAGCGCGGCTCCCACGCAATGGCTTGGATGCGCTTGTCCAGCGTTGCTTCATCGCAGGCTTCCGCCACGCCGTCGGCCTGTGCCTGGACGGCTACGGCGCGGGCCACCGCTACCGAGACGGCCCGCAATTGATCCACGGGCGGCAGCAGCCGCCCGCGCGGATCGTTGACGGTCGGCGACATGTCGGCGACGACTTTGCCGGCCGCGACGAACATCGCATCGGTCACCCGCGTGGCGCCTGCCGCCAGCACGCCCAGGCCGACGCCTGGGAAGATGTAGGAGTTGTTGGTCTGGTCGATGTCGATGCGCTTGTCCTGCCATTGCACGGGAGCAAAGGGGCTGCCGGTGCCGATCAAGGCGCGCCCTTGCGTCCATTCGACCAACTGCTGCGGTGTCGCCTCGCTGCGCGAGGTGGGATTGGACAAGGGGAAAATCACCGGACGCTTGACGTTTTCCGCCATCGCGCGCACTACCGGTTCGGTGAATGCGCCGGTCTGGCCGGAAACGCCGATCAGCACGGTCGGCTTGGCGTTGCGCACGACGTCGAACAAGCCGATCTGCTCGGGTTTGCTCAACGCCCAGTCTTTGACGACCTCGCGCTGCTGCACGAAAGGCATCTGCGCCTGTGTGATGCCCTCCATGCCCTCAAGCAGCAAACCGTTGCGATCGACCAGGAAGAAGGCCTTGCGCGCCTGCTCTTCGCTCAAGCCGGCATCGACCATGATCCGCAGCAGCAAGGAGGAAATACCGCATCCGGCCGAACCGGCGCCAAGCACGGCGATGCGCTGCTGGGTCAGCGCGATGCCGGTTACGTTGATCGCCGCCAGGAGCGTGCCCGCCGCTATCGCGGCGGTGCCCTGGATATCGTCGTTGAAGGTACACAGCCGGTCGCGATACTTGTGCAGCAAGCGGCTGGCATTGGAACCGGCGAAGTCTTCCCATTGCAGCAATACGTTCGGCCAGCGTTCGACGACCGCGCTGACGAATTCTTCCACGAAAGCATCGTATTCTTCGCCCACGATACGTTCGTGGCGCCAGCCGATGTAGAGCGGATTGGTGAGGCGCTCGTGATTGTTGGTGCCCACGTCCAGCAGGATCGGCAGAGTGAGGTCTGGATGGATGCCTGCGCAACCGGTGTACAGCGACAGCTTGCCGATCGGTATGCCCATGCCGCCCGCGCCTTGGTCGCCCAGTCCCAGGATGCGTTCGCCGTCGCTCACCACGATCACGCGCACATGATCGAAGCGCGCATCGGAAAGGATCTCGCGGATGCGGTGCCGGTTGGGATAACTCAGAAACAAGCCGCGCGGCTTGCGCCAGATCTCGCTGAAATGCTGGCAGCCCTCGCCCACCGTAGGCGTGTAGACCAGCGGCAGGAGTTCATCGAAATGCCGCACCAGCACGGCATAGAACAACGTTTCGTTGGTATCCTGCAGATCGCGCAGGAAGGCGTAGCGCTCAAAGTCGGTGTTGAAGGCACGCATCACGCGCAGGCGGCGCTCGATCTGTTCGTCGAGCGTACCCACGTGCGGAGGCAGCAGGCCGTGCAAGCGAAACACGTCACGCTCGCGCTCGCTGAACGCCATACCCTTGTTCAACATCGGCTTGGTGACCAGGTCGTAGCCGGTCAGGTGGGTCCGGACGGGCGTATCCGCACCGAAAGCGGGGAGTTCATACATGGCACGCTGTCTCCTCAGGCGATGCCCGTTACTTAAGCACAATCGCGATTACAGATCGCGCACCAGCCAGCCAAGCCGGCCGCTACATATCCCTAACAGTCCCGGGTGTTGAATGCCCACACCCTGGGAAGGAAGGAGCGTTTATGAACACGACTGGCGGCAAGTGTCTGGCGATCGGATTGATCCTGGCCTGCGGCGCGGCCCACGCGCAAAGTCTTGGCGGCCTGGGTAGCAAGCTTGGCGGCATGATGCCCGGCGGAGGCTCGATGACCTCCGGCAGCATGGGCAACGTGGCCGGCCTGATGGGATATTGCATCAAGAACAACTACCTTAGCGGCAGTTCCGGCGCATCGGGCATCCAGAACCAGTTGCTGGGCAAGATGGGCGGCCATGCCAGCAGCGATCCGGCTTACCTGAGCGGGTCCAAGGGTGTCTTGCAAAGTAGCGACGGCAAGAACATGGACCTCAACAGCGTCGGCGGTGGTTCGAGCGACATGAAATCGAAGATCACCGGCAAGGTCTGCGACACCGTGCTAAAGCAGGGCAAGTCGTTCCTGGCCCATTGAGTGCGTGGCCCATTGAGTGCATGGGCCATCCGCACCGGCGTCGCGTGCGCCGCTACCGATGGCCTGCTATCGAATGACACGTCTCAGTCGCGCAGCGCCGCGGCGTGATGGGCGATGTGCTCGCCGATGAAACTGGCGATGAAGTAGTAACTGTGATCGTAGCCGGGCTGCATGCGCAGCGTGAGCGGATAGCCGGCGGCATCGGCGGCCGTCTTCAGCAGCTCGGGGCGAAGCTGGGCATGCAAAAACTCATCCGCATCGCCCTGGTCGATCAGGAGCGGCAGGCGCTCGTGCGCGCGTACGATCAGTTCGGTGGCATCCCAGGCTTTCCATGCCTCGCGGTCATCGCCCAGATAAGCGCTGAACGCCTTTTCTCCCCACGGCACGCGTGCCGGCGCCACGATTGGCGAAAACGCCGAGACGCTGCGATAGCGGCCAGGATTGCGCAACGCCACGGTCAGTGCACCATGGCCGCCCATCGAATGACCGCTGATCGCGCGTGCGCCGGTCACCGGCAAATGCGCTTGGGTCAAAGCCGGCAACTCGTAGGCAACGTAGTCGTGCATGCGGTAGTGCCGCGACCACGGTTCGCGCGTGGCATTGACATAAAACCCGGCACCCAGGCCGATGTCATAGCCTTCCGCATCGGCCACGCCCTCGCCGCGTGGGCTGGTATCGGGCGCCACCAGCGCCACGCCGTGCTCGGCCGCGTAACGCTGCGCGCCGGCCTTGGTGATGAAGTTCTGCTCGGTGCAGGTAAGGCCGGACAACCAATACAGCACCGGCACCGGCTTGTCGGCCGCCTGCGGCGGAAGATAGACCGCCAAATGCATGGCGCAGCCGAGCACGTCCGAATGATGGCGATAGACATCCTGCCAGCCGCCGGCGCACGCGCGATGTTCGATGCGTTCCATCGGCATTGCGTTCAGAAATGAATCACGGTGCGAATCGACTTGCCCTCGTGCATGAGTTCGAATGCTTCGTTGATCCGCTCCAAGGGCAGCGTATGCGTGATGAACGGATCGAGCCGGATCTCCCCGCGCATCGCCTGCTGCACCATGCCGGGCAGCTGCGTGCGTCCTTTCACGCCGCCGAAGGCGCTGCCGCGCCACACGCGCCCCGTCACCAGTTGGAACGGCCGGGTACTGATCTCCTTGCCCGCGCCGGCCACGCCGATGATGATGCTTTCGCCCCACCCCTTGTGGCAGCACTCCAACGCCGCGCGCATCACCTCGACGTTGCCGATGCACTCAAAGCTGTAGTCGACGCCGCCGTCGGTCAGCTCGACGATCACCTGCTGGATCGGCCTGTCGTGGTCTTTCGGGTTGATGACATCAGTCGCCCCCATCTCGCGTGCCAGTTTGAACTTCGCCGGATTGGTGTCGATTGCCAGGATGCGCGCCGCCTTCGCCTGCACCGCGCCCTGGATCACCGCCAGGCCGATACCGCCCAGGCCAAACACCGCCACCGTCGCGCCTGCCTCGACCTTGGCTGTGTTATGCACCGCGCCGATGCCGGTGGTAACGCCGCAACCGAGCAGGCAGACTTTTTCCAGCGGTGCCTGCGGATCGATCTTGGCCAGCGAAATCTCCGCCACCACGGTGTATTGGCTGAACGTACTCGTGCCCATGTAGTGATAAATGGGCTGGCCCTGATAGGAAAACCGCGAGCTGCCGTCAGGCATCAGCCCCTTGCCCTGCGTGGCGCGCACCGCCTGGCACAGGTTGGTTTTGCCGGACAGGCAGAATTTGCACTTGCCGCACTCGGCCGTGTAAAGCGGAATGACGTGGTCGCCGGGCTTGAGCGTCGTGACGCCCTCGCCCACCTCGACCACCACGCCGCCGCCTTCATGCCCGAGCACTGCCGGAAATACACCTTCGGGGTCATCGCCCGACAGGGTGAAAGCATCGGTATGGCATACGCCCGTGTGGGTGATTTTCACCAGCACCTCGCCCGCGCGCGGCGGCGCGACGTCGATCTCGACGATTTCCAGGGGCTTGCCGGGGGCGAATGCGACGGCGGCGCGAGACTTCATGGCGGTACTCCCAACGATCCAACAGAAGATGTGAAGAGTAGCAACGACGAGGCGGCGATCAAAATGGCTATCTCGCCGTGCGAAAAAGTGGTCATTGGGTGCGCTCCCAGCCAGGGGTAACGTAAATCCAGGCTTGCAGCGGAGAGACGACCATGACGTGGGGAAAGGCAGTACTGCCATGCATGGCGTGCATCGGCGTGTCGATGCTGTGCGCGCAACCGGTCCATGGCCACGCCAATGCCACATCCACCGAATCGGCATACCGCGATGGCAGGCACGATTTCGACTTTGAAATCGGCACCTGGAAAACGCACCTGACGCGCCTGCTTCACCCTTTGAGCGGCTCGCATGCCTGGGCGACATACGAGGGCACCAGTGTCGTGCGCAAGATCTGGGATGGCCGGGCCAACCTGGTGGAGCTGGAAGCCGATGGGCCTTCCGGCCATCTGGAGCTGCTATCGCTGCGCCTTTACAACCCCGACGCGCACCAATGGCGCATCAACGTCGCCAGCAGCCGCGGTGGCAACCTCGGCGTGCCGGCCGTCGGCGCGTTCAAGGATGGCCGCGGCGAATTCATCGACCAGGAAATTTTCGACGGCCGCGCCATTCTGGTGCGGTTGGTGATCTCCGACATCAAACCCGACTCATACCGCGTTGAACAAGCTTTTTCCGACGATGACGGCAGGACCTGGGAGGTTAACTGGATTGCCACCGACGTTCGCGTTAAAACAGGTTAAAAGCTGCCGTCCGCCGGGAGAGCCGATGTCCGCCCGCAAGCTGGCCGTGCTCGGGTGCACGCTGTGGATGGCCTCCACGGCGACACCGGCGCATGCGCAATCGGCCAGCGAATGGATGGCCGAACAGGCGAAGGCGGCGCAGAAATCCGACCAGATCATGGCGCAGGCCAGTGCACATAAAGGATTGCTTGCGCAATACCTGGTTCTGCGCAAGGCATACGCCAGCGACAATTCACGCGCGTTCCACATGATCTTCAGCCAATACCTGAGCTGGTACCAAAGTTATCTCGGTGCCTACCCGCTGGCCGCGCAAACCTTTTCCATCGCCTGCCCCTCGCAACCCGATGACCGTCCATCGCCCCTGGCCGGCGGCCACTACACCGCACGGCCCGCCGTGGAGGCGATTGCCGAGCTTGCGCAGCATTACAACATCGTGCTTTTCAACGAGGCGCACCACATAGCACTCACGCGCAGCCTCACCGTGCAGCTGCTGAGCCGGCTGCGCGCGGAAGGCTTCGATTATTTCGCGGCCGAAACGCTGGCGCCAAGCGACACCGCGCTGGCAACACGCGGCTATCCCAACCACGACAGCGGTTTCTATACCGAGGAACCGGTGTATGCGGAAATGGTGCGCACGGCGTTGAAACTGGGCTTCAAGGTGATCGCTTACGAAGCGACGTCAGGCGCAGCGAGCGGCGATGCGCGCGAGGCCGAGCAGGCACAAAACCTCTATCGGCAAGTGTTCGCCCACGATCCCAAAGCGCGTTTGATCGTCAATGCCGGCTACGAGCATATCGTGAAGTCCGGGCTCTACCTTGGCGGCAGGTCGATGGCCGAGCATTTATTCGCGCTCACCGGCCAGCCGATGCTTTCGGTGGAACAGACCATGCTGTACCCGCGACCATCCAGCAGTGGCGATCATCCGTACTACACCGAGGTGATGGGCAAGCTTCATCCGGACCAGCCCATCGTCTTTGTCGACGACAAGGGAAAACCGTGGTCGTTGCGACCGGGCTATGACGTAAGCGTGTTCTTTCCGCCGGTCATCCTGCGGCATGGACGTCCCACCTGGCTGGATTTGGGCCGATTGCGCCGGCCTTATCCGGTCAGTGCCGACGATTGCCGGCACCACTATCCCTGTCTGGTCCAAGCGCGCTACGACAACGAAGGCCCCGACGCCATTCCCGCCGACCGCCTGCTACTCGACCAAGCGCCGCTGGGCATCGCCGATGCGTCGCAGGTCGCCGTTTACAGCAGTACGCAGGAGGTGCCATCGGGCGATCTCTATCTGCGCCCGGGCAAATACGAGCTCAGTTTCATCGTCGACAACGACCGCGTGATCCACCGGGAACAGATCCTCGTCCCCGACGCACCGCGCTGACCCGCACCGCTCCCGTTTCCGGCACCGCATGGATTGAGTGCGGCAAGCGAAAAATGCGAAGCTGCCCGCTTTGGCGCGCTGTGCGCATCGACCCGGGAAACGCCATGCGGAAAATCGTGATCCTCGCCTCCTTGTTCGCCGCGCTGCTGGCTGGATCGGCCCCCTCGCTTGCCCACGCGCCCGACGATGGAGGCGCCGCCACGCAGGGCCCCATCGTCGTACTGATCACCATCGACGGCTTTCCCGCACGCGCGCTGCGCGATCAGAAACTGCCGATGCCGACCTTGCGCGCGCTGATCGCCCACGGCGCGCACGCCGACGCGATGCTGCCCATCAACCCGGCCATCACCTGGCCCAATCACACGGCGCTGATCACAGGTGTCGATGCCAGCGAGCACCACGTGCTGTTCAACGGCCTGCTGTCCTTTCCCGCCGACGGCAGCGCGGTGCAGGTGAAACCGTGGGTACCCAAGGACGAATTGGTGCATGCGCGTACCCTTTACGACGCGCTGGCGGAAAAAGGCATGAGCACCGGCCAGGTGGATTGGGTGGCGATCTACGGCGCCAGGAACGTACGCTGGTCATTTGCCGAAGTGCCCGCCGCGGACAGCCCGATCACCCAGGACCTGATCGCCCAGGGGCTGGTCACGCCGCACGATATTGCGACGTTCGATGACAGCAGCCCGGCCTGGCGCGACCAGCTCTGGACCGACGCCGCGATCGACATCCTGACCCGCCACACGCCGAACCTGCTGCTGTTCCATCTGTTGCAGACCGACACGCTGCAGCACCAGTACGGGGCGCTCTCGCCCGCCGCGTACGCGGCGTACGCCTACGCCGACAGCTGCCTCGCGCGCCTGATCGAGGCGGCGCGCGAGGCGGGGCTGCTGGACCGCATCACCTTCATCGTCGCCTCCGACCATGGCTTCACCGACTACACGCACATCATCCATGCCAATGCCGCGCTGGTGCAGCAAGGCCTGTTGCGCATGCACGATGGACGCTACGAAGGCAACGTATGGATCCAGCCGGAAGGTGGCGAGGCTTCGCTGTACGTACACGCTGCCGCGCAGCGCGCAACGCTGGTGCCCAAGCTCAAGGCGTATTTCGAACAACAGCCCGGCGTGGCGGCGGTCTATACCAACGAAGAGGCGCGCAAGTTCGGCATCCCCTCGACCGCCTCGACCGACCAGGCACCCGATCTTTACCTGGTGGCCAAGCCCGGCTACGCCTTCATGGATGGCACCGATCAGCCGGTGGTCGAAAAGGTGAACCCGGCGCGCGGCGCGCACGGCTACCTCAACAGCGATCCGGACATGCAGGCGCTTTTCGTCGCTTCCGGAGCGCACGTGCGCGCGGGCGTGGACCTGGGCACCATCAGCAATTTGCGCGTAGCCCCGACTATCGCGCGGATTCTTGGCGTCTCGCTGCCGGCCGCCAAACAGCCGGCGCTGACCGACATGCTGCAATAGTGCGGCCTGTGTTACAGATTTTTTGCCCGAAGTCGATAGCCTTGCATATTCCTTTTCACATTCGATTTCCAGTTAAACCGGCAGGTCTTGGTGTCGATTGCCCTCCAGGGTGTTAGTGCTCATGCAGAAGAAAACGCAGTTCTCCAACGTCCTGGCCCTGGCAGGACGCCGTCTCGCAAAAATCGTCGTGTGGGGTATCGGCATCGCGGCGATCGGCCTGGGCGGCCATGTTTCGCCCGCCCATGCCGACCAGATCCCCGCGCCCGCGGGCTGGACGCTGCAGTGGAGCGACAATTTCGACGGTCCCGCCGGCTCCCTGCCCTCCAGCAAGCGGTGGCGCTTCGACACCGGCCATTCGTACCCCAATGGTGCGCCCAACTGGGGCACTTCCGAGACCCAGTCGTATACCGACGACCCGCACAACATCCATCTGGATGGCCAGGGGCATCTGCTGATCATTCCCCAGCGCAACGCCGAGGGCCAGTGGACTTCCGCGCGCATCGAGAGCGTGCAGGACGACTTCAGCGCCCCCGACGGCGGCATGCTGCGCATCGAGGCACGCATCCAGATGCCCAACGTGGCAGGCGACCAGGCACTGGGCTACTGGCCTGCGTTCTGGGCGCTGGGCAGCAGCTTCCGCAACACCATGGCGTGGCCGCAAGCCGGCGAATTCGACATCATGGAGAGCGTCAACGGCCTGGACAGCGTGTGGGGCATCCTGCATTGCGGTGTCAATCCGGGCGGCCCCTGCGCGGAGCCCCAGGGCATCGGCAGCCGTCTGCCCTGCCCGCACATCTCCTGCACCGGCGCATTCCACACCTACACGTTCGAATGGAATCGCGGTGTCATACCCGAGCGCATGCGCTGGTTCGTCGACGGCGTGCAGATCAACCAGGTTACCGAGAACCAGCTTTCGCCCAGCGTCTGGCACAACCTGACCACCCAGCACGGCTATTTCGTGTTGCTTGATGTGGCCATGGGCGGCGGATTTTCGTTCGTGATGGCCGGCTGGCACCCCACGCCCACGGTGACCACCGAACCCGGACACGCGATGACGGTGGGCTACGTCGCGGTATGGACGCGCCCCGGCAACGGCAAGAAAGTGCCCGCCGCGCCGGAAATGACCGCCGGCAACGCCGAAACCGGCCCGACCAAGGCCACGCGAGCCACCGCGCCGCGTTGATGCTGCAGCGCGGTTCGATGAATACTCCGACGTCGCCACCGCCACGCACGGCCATGACCGAGTTACTTTCACCCGACGCACTCGCCCCGCAGCAACTCGACCGCGCACTGGCGCTGTCCGCCCGGTTCTATACCGATGCGCGCATGCCTTCGCTCGACGCCAGCGCCATCTTCACGCGCAGCTGGCAGCTGGTATGCCATCAGTCGCAGCTGGCCGGCGTCGGCGACCATGTGGTGACGGAGATCGCCGGCCTGCCGTTGCTGGTCGTGCGCAGCGATGCCTCCAGCATCCGCGCCTTCCACAACGTATGCCGGCACCGCGCAGGCCCCATCGCGACCTGCGACGGGCACGGCGCGCAGAGCCTGCGCTGCCGCTATCACGGCTGGACCTACGGGCTGGATGGCGTGCTGCGCGGCGCGCCGGAAATGGGCCGTACGCCCGATTTCAATCCTGCCGATATACGCCTGCCGCAGGTGCGCGTGCACGTATGGCAAGGGCTGGTGTTCGTCGCCATCGGCGATGCGCCGCCGTTCGAGGCGTTCGTGGCAGGGATCGATGCGCGCCTGGGACCGGGCCGTTCGCTGCATGACTACCAATGGCATCATCGCGTCAGCTACGACGTGGCGTGCAACTGGAAGGTCTACGTGGATAACTACCTGGAGGGTTACCACGTGCCGCACATCCATCCGGGCCTGAACGCCCTGCTTGATTACCGCAGCTACATCACCGAAACCGCCGAGTGGTATTCGTTTCAATTCAGCCCGCTGGAAAGCGGCGACGATCTCTACGGCAGCGGCGAAGCGCTGTATTACTTCCTGTATCCGAACGCGATGCTCAACATTCTGCCCGGCCGGCTGCAGACCAATCGCGTGCTGCCGCAAGGCGTGGATCGCTGCCGGGTCGAATTCGATTTTTATTACGCGCCCGACGAGAGCGCCCAGGCCCAGGCACGGCGCGCGAAAGACATCCAGTTCAGCGATGAAGTGCAGGACGAGGACGTCGCCATCTGCGAAGACGTGCAGCGCGGCCTGGCATCCGGTTCTTACGAAGCCGGCCGGCTGAATCCACTGCGCGAAAATGCCGTGCACCACTTCCATGAAATGGTGCGGCGGGCTTATCGCGACTTGCCGAGTCGTTCCTGACCGCAGCCGCATTGCATCGGGCCGCCATCGCGCGCCCGGATGCCGCTACCAGATTTTCACCCGCTGATCGGGCGACAAATAAAGCTTCTCGCCCGGCTCGACGTGGAAAGGCGCATACCAGCCGTCGATATTGCGTACGGCCTGGGCACGGATGTTGTCGGGCGCATGCACATCCGTCGCCAGCCGCTGGCGCAATTCCTCATCGCGAATTTTCACGCGCCAGCTTTGCGCATAGGCGAGAAAGAAGCGCTGGTCGCCCGTAAGGCCATCGATCACCGGCGCCGGCTTGCCGTTGAGCGAACGATGATAGGCGGCATACGCCACTGCGAGGCCGGCCACGTCGGCGATGTTTTCGCCCAGCGTCTGCTGGCCGTTCACGTACAGGCCGGGCAGCACCTCGTAATGGTTGTACTGATCGACCAGTTTCTGCGTGGTCGCCTTGAAATGCGCGGCATCCTGCGGCGTCCACCAGTTTTCCAGCTTGCCCTGCGCATTGAATTGAGCGCCGAGATTGTCGAACGAGTGGCTGATTTCGTGACCGATGGTCGCGCCCGTGGCACCATAGTTCACCGCGGCGTCGCCATTGGGAAAAAAGAACGGCGGCTGCAGCACGGCGGCAGGAAAATTCAGCGCGTTTTGCACCGGCAGGTTCACCGCATCCACCGTCTGCGGTGTCATCCACCACTCGTCGCGGTCGACCGGCCGGCCCAGTTTGGCCAGCTGATAGCGGTAGCGATAGGCCATGGCGCGCTCGTGATTGCCCCATGCATCGTCCGGCCTGATTGCCAGCGTGCTGTAGTCGCGCCACCGATCGGGATAACCCACACCCACGCGTAACGAAGCGAGTTTTTCCTTGGCCTTCGCGCGCGTGGCAGGCGCCATCCAGGCGAGCGTATCGAGCCGTTCGTCGAAGGTGGCGATAAGGTTTTTCACCATCGCCTGCACTTGCGCCTTGGCCTCTGGCGGAAAGTACTTTTTCACGTAGACCTGTCCCACCGCGTAGTCCAGATCGTCGCTGGTAGCATCGACCGCGCGCTTCCAGCGTTGCGGTTGCGCGGGCACGCCTTGCAACGTACCGGAATAGAAACCGAAACTGAGATCGGCGAATGCCTTGGGCAACAGCGGTGCCGCCGCGTCGATGGCGTGATAGCGCAGCAGTTGTTTCCACGCCTGGATCGGCTCGCTGCCCACCAGTTTGGCGATCGCCGTGGTCGCGACCGGTTGCCACGGACCGATCGCCTTCTGTCCGCCAAGCCCGGCCGCTTTGAAATACACCGGCCAGTTCATGCCCGGCGCCTTCGCCGCGAAATCGCGCATGCTCCACACTTGATTGGCCTTGTGGATGTCCTCGCTATCGACCAGGCTTTCCTGCGCCTGCGCGATCTTGGTTTCCAGCGCCACGATCGTGCGGGCCTGCGCATCGGCATCGGGCGTGCCGGCCAATTTCAGCAAGGCACTTACGTAGGCCAGGTATTTGATGCGAAACGCGGCCATCTGCGGATCTTGCGAGAGGTAATAGTCGCGGCTGGGCATCCCCAGGCCGCCCTGCAGGATGTACGCCATGTTGTGCGAGGGATCTTCCAGCGCCTGCGCCACGAACAGGCCAAACAGGTTTTCGGTCTGGAAGTTGGTGGCGTTGATCGGATCGACATCCGCACGCTGTTCGCTGCCAAGCACGCGCGCCAGATCGTCGCGCGTCTTGATCGCATCGATACGTGCAAGTTCGGGTTTAAGCGGATCGAGGCCGCGTTTTTCGGTACGTGCCTCGTCCATATAGGCAGCGTAGTAGTCAGCGATTTTGCGCTCATTGCTGCCCAAGGCAGGATGCGTCTTGGCCATGTTCTGGATCAGGTCCGCCGTGCGCCGGGCGGTGAGGTCTTCCAGCTCCTGCGTGGGGCCGGTACTGGAGCGATCGGCGGGAATCTGCGCCGTTTTCACCCACGCGCCATTGGCATAGCTGAAAAAGTCGTCGCCCGGCTTCACCGTATGGTCGATATAGGACAGATCGATGCCCACGTTCGCATCGCCGGCCGGCGCCGATGGGCCTGCGCCCCACGCCGCCGGGGTCGCGGCCAGGACCATGCCGGCACCGAGCATGGCCAAGCTAAGCGAATATCGCATGGTGGGCATGGGGCATCCTTGGGGTGAAGTGACCGAAGAAAGATAATCCGCCATGGCCTAGCTGCGCGCGTGGCTTTCGGGCTAGCGCGGCGCGGCATCCGCGTTACCCGATACCGCAACGCAACATGCACGCCCGGAAAAAAAGTCCCCCATCGCGGCCGTATTTAGGTAAAGTTCGCTCGTTCGGGCGCAATGGTCTGACCTGCGCCTTACGGTACTGCAACGCGGCACATGGCGTCTTCGCTTGACCGATCCGAACACTTGAAGGGAGGGACCATGTCGATACTGGTGCACATCCTTTCCACGACAGCACGCATGCTGCCGCGACGTAGCGGCTTTGGTCGCGCGCCCGCTCTTCACCTTCCATTGACGTAACCGCTCGGCTCACGGCCCGGCGGATGCCTCGGCCTGCGTTGCCGTGGCCATGGCGTTTGTCGGCACGAACGAGCAAATAAACCGCAAAAGCATGCAAGACATGGCTCGGATTGGCGTTGAGAATAGAAAGAGATAACCCGCCACGGACGACGCAGATGAGTTAGTCCATCTCACTTCGGGGAGGTTCTGCCATGAGCAACGATGAGGCTGTTGCGCGATTCTCCAATCCGGCCCCGCTGGGCCTGGCGGGTTTCGCGCTGACGACGTGGCTGTTGAGCATGATCAACGCCGGCTGGTTCAGCGCCGATGCGATGAACATGGTGCTGGCGGTGGCGCTGACTTACGGCGGCACCGCGCAGATCATCGCCGGCGTGATGGAGCTGCCGCGCGGCAACACCTTCGGTGCGACGGCGTTTGTGAGTTACGGCGCATTCTGGTGGTCGTTCGCCTTGTTCGTGTTGTTTCTGCACGACAAAGTACCCGGCGCTTTCGTGGGTTGGTATCTGTTTATGTGGGGCGTGTTCACGTTTTACATGTGGATCGCCTCGCTGCGGGCGCCTCGCGCGCTGCAGCTGATTTTTCTCGCCCTGTGGATCACCTTCTTCCTGCTGGCCGCGGGCGAATGGACCGGCATGAGCGGGTTGCACGTCGCCGGCGGCTATATGGGCTTGATCACCGCGCTGTTGGCGTTTTACCTGTCCGCGGCGGAGGTGATCAACCAGACGCACCAAAAGCGCGTGCTTCCCATCGGCGCACCTTGACGACATACGGCTTCAGCAAGGGAGTCTTCCATGAAACGACAAGCTCTGTTTCTAGCCCTCGCCACGCTTGGCCTGGCGTTCAGCGCTCCGGTACTTGCGCAATCGAGCACTTCATCGGACAGCCGGGATGCGCAGATCAAGGCGCTCAAAGCGCTGGTGGAAAAGCAGCAACAGCAACTCAACCAGCAACAGCAAGACTTGGCGTCCATGCACGCTGCGTTGACCCAGCTGCAAAACCAGCAGGCGCAACAGCAGACGCAGATCCAGCAAACGCAACAGGCGCAAGCCACGCTGGCCGCAACGCCACCGCCGGCGCAAGCGCCGGTCTTCACCACCTCGCCGGGCCTGTCGGTGGCGTTCCACGGCTTCATCGATGCCACCGCCTTCTCGCAGACCAAGAGCTACACCTACGGCAACGGCCAGAATGCGGAGTATCCGATCCCCGGTTCGAGCGGCGACCTCAGCGGCGTGGACGTACGCAACACGCGCTTCATGTTCGATCTGACCGGCGCGAAGATCGCCGGCGACTGGACCGGCGGCGCGCACCTGGAAATGGACTTCTTCGGCGGCAACAACGGCACCGGCGCGTATTCGCAGCAGCAGCCCCTGCCCCGGCTGCGCCAGGCCTACATGGTGCTGGACAATCCGGTCAGCGGCAGCACCATCAAGATCGGCCAGATGTGGGACCTCATATTCCCGCTCGACGACCTGCCCCAGTCGCTCAGCCACATTGCGTTTCCGTTGGGCTATGGCTCGGGCGTCATCGGCTGGCGTTACCCGGGCATCATTTATTCGCAAGCGCTCAACAAGGGTTCGGATGGTCCGCTGTGGCGCCTGGACCTGGGCGCCTTCTCGGGCAACTGGGACGGCCCGGGCAGCACCACCAACTACCTGACCGCCGGCAGCGCGGGCTTTCGTCCGCAGATCGAAGCCAAGCTGCACGTAGAGGTGGAGAAGGAGTGGCTTGCCTTCCTCGCCGCGCACTACTCCCAGATCAACCTGACCGGCGTAGGCGGCATCGAGCCGGCGCCGATCAAGAAGCAGTTCCAGAGCGTGGCCTATGAACTGGGCGGCGCCTGGACGCCCGGTCCATGGGTGTTCCGCAGCGTGGCCTACACCGGCAAGGGGATCGGCCAGATCTTCGGCGATCTTTCGCAGTTCGGCGATATCCGCGACAAGGGCGGCTACGTGCAGGGCGGCTACAAATTCACGCCGCACTGGAGCGCCAACTTGTTCTACAGCATCAGCGAACCCAATTCGCATGACGTCATTCGCTGGACAGGCAATGGCGCCACGGGACTGCTGAAGGTGGATTCGTATGCGTCGGACGTGGAATATTCGGTCGGCAGCTACGCGTTCGCGCTGGAATGGATCCATGCCGTGCTGGACAGCACCACCAACGGCACCAACCGCAAGACCACCAGTGGCAACCAGGTCAACTTGAGCGCGTTTTACAAGTTCTAGGGACTATCCACATCGCAGGCTGGGGTCCATACGCCCCAGCCTGACCATGGTTGCGTGCTCGACAACGTGCGCAGTCAGTGCGCGCGGGTCGAAGCCTGTGCACGGGTGGATGCATCGGCACCGTAACCGCCGCCCAGGGCGTCGATAAGCCGGATCGACAGATCCGCCTGCTGGCTTTCCAGCGTGGCCAGGCGCTGATCGGCGAGCAGCAACTGCTGGCGGCTGGCCAGTGGCGTCAGCGGGCCGCTCACGCCGGCCTTGTAGGCGGTCATCGCGTCCTGCCAGCTCTTCTGCGCATCCTGTTTGGCGCGTTTCTCCCATGTGATCTGCGTGCGGGTCCAATTCAATGCCGAGACCAGGTCCGACACCTCGTTGACCGCGCCGATCAGCAGGCTGTTGTAGTGCGCAACGGCTTCGTCGTAGCGCGCATCGGCGCCGGCCAGGTTGGAGCGGCGCTGGCCGCCGTCGAAGATCGGCAAGCTCAGCGCCGGCCCCACGCTATACGTACGCGCAGGCAGCTGGAACACGTTGGTGCTGTCGCCAACGGCCACGACACCCGCCATCGCGCTGAGACTGATGTTGGGCAGGAACTGTGTTTTGGCGGCCTTGATGTCCTTGGACGCCGCCTCGACCTGCCAACGCGCGGCCACCAGGTCGGCGCGCCGTCCGAGCAGATCCACGTTGAGCCGATCGGGGAGCGCCACCAGGCTTGATGGAAGCATGTGCGGACGCGTGATGCTCAGGCCACGATCGGGGCCCTGCCCCAGCAACACCGCAAGGCTGCTGCGCGCGGCGTCAATATCGCGATCGGCCTGCGCCTTCTGTTGCTCTGCGCTGGCGACTTCCGCGTCGGCAAATTCCAGTTGCTGCGAGGTGCCCAGGCCGCCCTGGAACAAGCGGCGCGTGAGGGTCAGGGTCTGGCTTGAGCGTTGCAGCTCGCCATCGGCGACATCGCGCAGCGCGAAGGCGTACCCCAGATGCACATACGCGCGCGCCACGTTCACCGACAATTCGATGCGCGCGGCGTACGCGTCGATATCGGCGGCACGGCTGCGTCCCAGCGCGGCTTCCCAGGCGTCGCGTTTGCCGCCCCAGATGTCCAGGTCCCACGAGAAATTGGCCGTCACGGCCTTGGCCCACGCAAACGAACCCAGCGCGTAGCTGGGATAGAGCGGATCCTTGTTGGAAAGCCGCGCGCCCTCGGCGAGTGCATCCAGCTCCGCCTGCGGCGCGCGCGCCGCATCCACGCTGTCGGCGACCGCCTGTGCCTGCTTCGCGCGCGCCTGGGCCTGGGCCAGGGTGGGATTATTCTGCAACGCCTCGTCGATCAGCTGGGTCAATTGCTGATCGCCCAAGCCGATCCACCAATCCTGCGCCGGCCATGCCGTAGGGCTCAGCGCGACACCGGCCAGGCTTTGCTGACTTTTGAGGCTGCGCGCGTCGAGCATGCTGCCGGTGGGATGCAGGCCGCCCGATGTCGCACATCCGGCCAGCAACACGCAAAAGGCCAGCGTGGGGGTCCCGATCAAAACCGGCTTGGAAAATTTGAGGGATCGCATCGCCATTTACCGTGAGGCCTGGACCGGCTGGCCGTGCTCGTGCGGGTGCACAATCAAGGTTGCGGTCTGCCCCGCCACCAGCACCGTCCCCGCCGGCATATGCGCGAAATCGATGCGCACGCGCACCGGCACGCGCTGCGCCAGCCGCACCCAGTTGAAGGTCGGGTTGATATTGGCCAGAAGGTCCGTGCTGGTCGGATTGGTGGCCTCGGCGATCGCGCGCGCGATGCCTTCCACCGTGCCATGCAAGTGCACGCCGCCGCTCATCAGCCGGATATCCACATCATCGCCGACATGCACCTGCGGCAGCTTCGTTTCTTCGAAATAGCCGTCTATCCAAAACGAATGGCTATCGATCAACGCGAGCCGTGGCGCACCCGCGGTGGCATAGTCGCCCACCCGCACGAGCAGGTTGGTGACATAGCCATCGACCGTCGCGCGCACTTCGGTGCGTTCGACATTGAGCTGGGCCGTGGCCAACGCCGCCTCGGCCTGTTTCTGGGCGGCCTCGGCCTGCTGCTGCGCCGCGGCAGCCTGTTCCTGGCCGGCCTGCGCCTTGCTCAAGGCAGCACGCGCCGCATCGGCGGTGGCCTGGGCGTTGGCGCGGTCCTCGCTGGAAACCACGTCGGCCAGGGCCTGACGGCGCTTGGACTGCGCGGCATACATGTCGTAGTTGGACCTGCTTTGCGCGATGCCCGCCTTGGCCGCATCCAGGTTGGCCCCGGCCGCCACCACCGCCGCCCGCGCCGCGGCCAGATTGGCCTTGGCCTGCCCGAGGGCGTCGACATAACGTGCACGATCGATCACGAACAAAACCTCGCCCTTCTTCACGACCTGGTTGTCGACCACGTTCACCTGGGTCACCAGGCCCGAGACGTCCGGCGCGATGCGTACCACATCGGCGCGCACCGTCCCGTCGCGTGTCCAGGGCGAGTACATGTAGTGCTTCCACAGCGCGCGAGCCAGCAACACGGCAATCAGCACAATGATGATTGTCAGGGCAACGCGGATATACAGGGCAGTTTTCATAACAGTCTCTGTTGAAGCATGCGCGATCAGTAGAACAGCAGCCCGACGCTGCTGAAAATGCAGACAAACAACGCGATCCGGAACAATGCCGGATGCCACACGAAGCGATACAGGCCAAAGCGTCCGATCGCGACGTCGATCAGCAGCAGCAGCGCCAGCGACAGCACGAACCAGACCAGCAACCCGGGGATCAGCGCGTCGCCGAAGGCGATTTCACGAGGCATGGGCACCCCCCGCAGACGGGCGTTTGGGCATGTATTGGGCCATCACCGATTCCTCGTCCAGCAGCGCCATGCGCAACAGATTCAACTGCACCAGCAAGGGCAATGTCGCATCCTCCTGCCCAAGCCGCTCGATCGCCGCAAACAGCGCATCGCGCGCCCGCACGTAGCCGTCGGCGCTGGGCTGCTCGTACAGGCGCGCGAGCGCGGCGACCGCCGGTTCAACCGCGCTGCGGATGTCGTCGGGCCAGGTGCGCCTTGCCATGGCGCTGCGCAGTTCGATCAGCGCACGTCCGCTCTCGTTCACCGCCAGCGCCCATGCCACCAGTGCCTTCGAATCCTGGCTGCCACGTGTGGTCTGCGCCACGATCTGGCCGAAAAGATCGTGATTGACGCTTTCAAAACGATGATGCAGGCCCGGCAGCGGCGCTTGCGCAGCCACACTGACCTGCCGGCGCAGCAACTCGAACTGATGGCGGCGGAACCATGGACTGCCGAACGTCGGCGGCACGAGCACGAAGGCAACGGCCGACCAGCCCAAGCCGATGAAGTCGGCGAGCGTATCGTTGGCGAAATGGACGATGTCGAACACCATCTGGTTTTTCGCCGCGAACGTAATGGCAAAACCCAGCGAGTAGCCCAGGCCTACCGGCATCAGGGCCGGCCACATGATCAACACCAGCCCCGGCATCAGGAACGGCGCGCTGCCCGCCACGAAAAGGCCGTAGCCGTCCATCTTCGTCAGCACGAAAAACTGGCACAGAAAGCTGGCCCAGGCGCCGAAGAAAAAGCCCACGACGTTCGCCCCGATCGCTTTGGTGGGATTGGGCGCCGCCGCGAACAGGCCGGCGAACACCGTGGCGATCAGCATGGCCGAGGTACCATACGGCCATTCCGACGTAATCCAGAATACGGACAACACGCCCATGGTCATGGACGTGCGCAACATGGCAAGCCCGGCGCTGTAGAAATCGTTGCCGCGCGTAAAACGCACCCTTTCCACCACGCCCGGCACGCCGCCCAGCGGCGACAGCAGCGCCGAGGTGGCGACGTAGTCACGCAACTCCTGGGTAAACCGATGCAGCAGGCCGGCACCGGTATCGAAATCGCGGACATCATCCCCAGGCGTCAGGCCGCCTCGCAACACCTGTGCGTGCGCGTCCATGCTGCGTTGCGCCGCATCCAGGCGCGGCATCACGGTACTGGCCGCGGTGGCCGGCTCCATGGGCACATCCAACGCGACTGCGATCGCCACATACAGCTCGATCAACGCATCGGCCGGCACCTTGCGGCCGTCGCGCTTCAAGCGATTGATCAGATGGTGCAGCGACTGCAGGCTGGTCGAGGCCGCCATGAACTGCTGGTTCATCAGCAGCATGTGGCCGCTGCGCGCGCGCGCCTCGGGATTTTCGAAGATGACGGAACTGCGCATGTCCTCCAGCGTCACCGCATCGCGCACAAAGCGCAGATGCGCAGCTTCGATGTCGCTGCGCGCCATGCGCCCGCACATGGCTTTGTGCACGAACTGGATGAAATGCACGAACTGCTCGCGCGCCGTGCGGCGCAGCACTTCGCGGATCTGCACCGGAAACACCGCATCGCTGACCACTGCCGAGACCAGGATCGCCAGCAGCACCTCGCTCACGCGCGCCACCGCGCTTTGGAACACGTCCGGCGGATGGTTGATCACGGGCAGCGCAACGATCGCCGCGGTGTAGCCGCCCAGTACGAAGCCGTAGGACTTGAAATTGCGGTAAAGCGACGCGCCCGCCGAGCACAGCCCCACCCACAGCGACAGCGCCGCCAGAAACAGTACGCGCTCCTGCGGAAACAACGCCACGATCAGAAGCGCCGCGGCGGCGCCGCCCAGCGTGCCCATGGCGCGATAAAAGCTCTTGGCCAGCACCATGCCGGACTGACGGTTGGCGACGATGATGGTGGTGATCATTACCGTCGAGGGCTGCGGCAGCGCCAGGCGCATGGCCAGCCAGCCGGCAATGAAGAACGACAGCAGCGTCTTGGCCACGAACAGCCAGGTATCGGCTTCGGCCCGCAGCCCGGCGATGACGACTTCGCGCGTGGAGGGTACCGCTGCATGGATGTCGGTTACGGACATGACCGCGATAACCTCAGTTTGCCAATCCGCTCAGGAACTTCTTCAACAGCTTATCGAGCTGGGTCTGCTCGGCCGCCGTCAGGTCGCGGACCTGGCGTACCAGCAAACTGCAAATATCCGGCAGCAAACGTTCGATCAAGGCCAGTCCTTTTGGCGTGAGACTCACATTCAGCTTGCGGCGGTCATCGGCGCTCGCGGCGCGGGCGATCAAGCCCTTGTCGCTAAGTTCGTTGGTGAGGCGCGTGATGTTGGCCGACTTTTCCCCGGCCGCATCGGCAAGCTCCGACGGTGACATGGTACCGCTGGGCGTACCGTACAGCATCATCAGAAGGTTGTACTCCGGATGGTTGAGACCGTAGGGTTTGAGCGTCGCGTTCGCGGCGTCGTGAACCAGCTTGTGGATGTGCCTGACCAGCCTCACCAGCGTCAGTGAACGCCGTGGGAGATCAGGATACCGGCGGCAGGTTACCGCCAATCGTTGTTCGGCGGAGGCAAAATCGGCCATGGCGCGCCCCATCTCGTTCAAGTCTATATATTATATTTATGTAATATATAGAAGTAAATAAATAGCCCCGCCGCCCCTCCTCAGGCGCCCGATCCAACGTTACCCGGTTTTACGAGCCGGCTTTCGCCAGCTCGTCGCGAGCCAGGGCCGCCAGTTCGAACGACCGCTTGCGCGCCGCGTGATCGAACACGTTGGCGGTGAGCATGAGCTCGTCGGGGCGATGCCGCGCCAGGAAGGCCGACAGCCCTTCCCTCACCGTCTGCGGACCACCCACGATGGCGCAGGCCAGCGCCTGTTCCACGCCGTATTTCTCGGTGACGGTCCAGTAGCTTTCGATGTCCTCGATCGGGGGCGGAATCAGCCCGGGCCGGCCCCGGCGAAGATTGACGAAGCTTTGCTGCTGGGTGGTGAACAGGCGTTGCGCCTCGCGGTCGCTCTGGGCGGCGACCAGGTTGACGCCAAGCATCGCGTACGGCTGCGCCAGGCGCGCGGAAGGCTTGAAGTCCCGGCGATAGATCATCAAGGCCTCATCCATCGCATCGGGCGCGAAGTGCGAAGCAAAGGCGAACGGCAGGCCCAGCTGCGCGGCGAGCCGGGCGCTGAACAGGCTCGAGCCCAGCAACCACACCGGCACTTCGATGCCCGCGCCGGGCACGGCGCGCACGGCTTGTCCCGGTGTCGCCGGCGCGAAGAACGCGAGCAGCTCGCGCACGTCGTCAGGAAACGTTTCCGCACCTTCGTAGTAACGCCGCAAGGCGCGCGCGGTCGCCTGATCGGTGCCCGGTGCGCGGCCCAGTCCCAGGTCGATGCGGCCGGGGTGCAGCGACGCCAGCGTGCCGAACTGCTCAGCCACCTGCAGTGGCGCATGATTGGGCAGCATGATGCCGCCCGCACCTACCCGGATGGTCGATGTCCCCGCGGCGATGTGCCCGATCAACACCGCCGTGGCCGCGCTGGCGATACCCGGCATATTGTGGTGCTCAGCCAGCCAGTAGCGCGCATAGCCAAGGCCTTGGGCCCATTGCGCCAGATCGAGCGAGTTGGCGAAGGCCTGCGCGGGCGTGCTGCCCTCGGTAACGGGGGCCAGGTCGAGTACGGAAAAGGGAATCATGCGGGAGCCTCGATGACAAGGCTCCCTATCTGGGGATTGCCGGCGCGATTCCCAGCCGCGTAGAGGTTAGAACCCCTGTTGCTGCGGATAGCTGCCGGTGAAGTCGTTGTCCCAGCGGAAATTGGTGAACGACACGGTCACCGAAACATCCAGCGCTTCCACGAAATGCCACCAACCCACGGGCAGGAACAGCACTTGGCCTGGATGAAGCACGCAAGACAGCATCTGCACATCGGCCATGCGCGGATAACGCGCCAGATCGACCTGCCTGCCGTCCACGTGCGTGAAGCAATGTTCGTGGTTATAAACCTGCGCCAGCTCGCAGGCCGGCATCAGCAGCACACGCTTGCGCCCCATCACCTGGGCCATGAAGTTGTTGGTGAGGTCGTGATGGAACGGCGTGATGGTGCCCGTCGGCCCAAACCACAGAAACCCCTGGGTGGATCCCGCGCCATCCAGATACTCGGGAATCTGCACGATGTCCTGCCATAGATCGGCCAGTGCCGTGCGATTCATGCCTTCGTTGTACGCGGTCATGTAGAAGTTGTTGCTTAGCCCCGCGTTGCGCACCAGCTCCACGTAATCGCCGAACAACATCGTTTTGCGATGCGCCGTCTTGCGCAACTCGTAGTGCTGGTCGGCGTCGCGGTTGAACTGAATTTCCACCTCGCGCTCGCCGCACCGTTGCTTGAAGTAGTCGAAATTCCAGCGTGTCATCGCCGGCCAGTCGTCCATCATGCCGGTGATGATCACGGGGCGGCCGGCGGTGTAGTAGCTATCGAAAAATTCATCGCGCGGGAGCTGGTGCCGCTGCGGCACGTGGCTATCACGCAGGCGGTTCATGCGGCACTGGGTGTCCAGGACCCAGTCGCGCTTGGCCAGGCGGTTTTTCAGCCGTTGTGCGCCGAGCAGGTAGGGGCTGGCCATGGCCTGCTGCAGTTCGAGCACGGCTTCTTCATGCGCAATGCCGGCGCGCAGCATCTGCTCATAGATGGCCTGCGGCAGCCCGTCCAGCAGCAGGTTTTCGGCAATCCAGCGGCGCCATTCGTTGTCGACATGGACGACCGGACGCAACTCGACATGAGCCATGACCTTCCCCCCTCGCCACGCTGCCAGCCAGATAGTGAGGGGCCGAGCTTAACGCATGCGCCGGCATGGAAATGCATACGCGGTCGCCAGGCCGGCGGTCGGCCTCGCCGCAGTGGCAGGCGGCGCATCCAAACCGGAAAAATATTTAAGAAGTCATCATAATTTATTGATTAAAATGGACAAAATTAGCCAGAAAGCGCCGCATCCACGATCTGCTGCGCCTCGCGCAGGATCTCCTTGAGGTGATCCTCGCCCTTGAAGCTCTCGCCGTAGATCTTGTAGATCTCCTCCGTACCTGACGGACGGGCGGCGAACCAGCCGTTGGCCGTTATCACCTTGATCCCGCCGATGGCGGCCTGGTTGCCAGGCGCGCGGTCCAGCACCTGCTCGATCGCCTCGCCCGCCAACTCGGTGCTTTGCAACTGCTGCGGCGACAGTTTGGAAAGCCGCGCCTTCTGCTCGGCGTTGGCGGCAGCTTCCACGCGATCGGAATAGGGCCTGCCAAGCGACTGGGTCAATGCCACGAACAGTTCGCCCGGATCCTTGCCGCTGCGGGCGGTCATTTCGGCCGATAGCAATGCGGGCGCGATGCCGTCCTTGTCGGTAGCCCAGACGCGTCCGTCATGGCGCAACAGCGATGCGCCCGCGCTCTCTTCGCAGCCGAAGCCGAGCGAACCGTCGAACAAGCCATCGGCAAACCACTTGAAGCCCACGGGCGATTCGTAAAGTCTGCGGCCAAGGCGCTTGGTCACGCGGTCGATCAGCGAACTGCTGACCACGGTCTTGCCCACGCCGGCCCGCTCGCTCCATTGCGGCCGATGGCGAAACAGGTCATCGACGAGCACTGCAAGATAGTTGTTGGGCAGCATCAAGCCACTGCTGCGCGTCACGATGCCGTGGCGATCATGGTCCGGATCGCAGGCGAAGGCGACGTCGTAGCGATCCTTCAACCCGATCAGGCGCTGCATGGCGTAGGGCGAAGACGGATCCATGCGGATCTTGCCGTCCCAATCGACGCTCATGAAGCGGAAGGTCGGATCGACGTCTTCGTTGACGACGGTCAGGTCGATGCCATAGCGCCTGGCGATCGGCTCCCAGTAATGCACGCCCGCGCCGCCGAGCGGATCGACCGCCATATGCACGCCGGCGCTTCGAATCACGTCGAAGTCGACGATGTTCTGCAGATCCTCGACATAAGTGTTGATGTAGTCGTGCTCGTGCACCAGGTTCGAGCGTCGCGCCTGCGCATAACTTATGCGTTTGACCCCATCCAGCCGGCCCTGCAAGTACGCATTGGCGCGCTGCTGGATCCAATGCGTGACGTCGGTGTCGGCAGGGCCGCCGTTGGGCGGGTTGTACTTGAAACCGCCGTTGTCGGGCGGATTGTGCGACGGGGTGATGACGATGCCGTCGGCCACGCTATCGCGATGATCGCGGTTGTGCACGAGGATGGCATGCGAGATGGCAGGCGTCGGGGTGTAGGCGTCGCCCGCGGAAATCGCGACGGGTACTTCGTTGGCGACCAATACTTCCAGCGCGCTCTGGAACGCGGGCCTGGACAGCGCGTGCGTGTCAAAGCCGATGAACAACGGACCGCCGATGCCCTTGTGCCGGCGGTAATCGCAAATGGCCTGGCTGATGGCCAGCACGTGCCATTCGTTGAAGCTGCGTTCGAAGGAGCTGCCGCGATGGCCGGAGGTACCGAACGACACCCTTTGCGATGCTTCGCCTGGATCGGGCTGCAACGCCGCGTAGGCATCCAGCAGCCTGGACACGTCCACCAGCAAGCTTTCAGGTGCCGGTTTGCCGGCGTATTCATGGATTTTCGCACTCACCCGCCGATGCCCTCGATAGTCGATGTCGGCGCATTATCGCAACGGCACGTCGATGGCAGGTACAAAAAACCGTAAGCGGACGGTTGTAGTCGCCGTCCGTTCAGGACACCGATTCAGTGCGCGCGCGCATCAGTTCATCGGCAAGCCGCGGCAGGTCGCCGATCCGCTCGATGCTGTAATCGGGTGCCGGCTCGATACTGGCCAGGTCGGCCTTGGCGGCGTAATGGCCTTGGCGCACGAATACGGTGGTGAGCTTGTCGCCGAGCACGCGCTTCATGGCCGCCAGCAGGTTGGGCTTGTCGTCCACCATCACGTAATGATCGGCCGGATAACGCGCCTGCATCGCTTCCAGCGAACGCTCCTTGTGCACGAAGATCAGCACGCGGCCGCCCAGCGCGCCATAGATGCCGGCCGATTCGACCTTGTACGGCTGAAGCACGATGTCGCCGTCGGAAAGAATCACCGCCGAACCAAGCTTGTTCAGATGTTTGATCGTTGCCAGTGCATCGTCGAACAACAGGTTCTCGAACGGATAGTTGAGCAGCCACGCCGACATGGCGAGCAGACCGGGGCGGGCATCGCTCTCCAGCCGGAAATGCTGCAAGGCGCCCAGGTAATCGGCATAGCCAACCGTATCGCGCAGCTGTTCGTAGACCGACCAGTAGCGATCGCATTCGGCCTGCCCGAACTGGTAGGTCAGGCAGGTACGCAGGTCGGCGGCGAAACGGTCGTTGTCGAGCAGTGTGTTGTCGACGTCCAACAGGAATACGGTAGAGGCTGTCGCTGTCACTTCGTTCACGAAATAATGTCCACATCGTGCAGGCATGGCCACCGTCAGTGGACGCCACGCCCGTCATGTTGCCGCAACATAAAACCCGGTCTCCGGCCGGCCCGGGCAGTGTAATCGCTTTCAGCCGGGAATTCCGGCCGACGCCCCGGCGCTTTTCGCTTTTGCCTCAGGCCACCCCGGCCGGACTTGCGCCAAGCCCTTGGGTGGACTGAATATCGGCCTGGAGATCGACATCACGGCGCGCAGCAATCTAGGGGAATACCTATGCGATGGTTCCGTCTGTTGGGATGTTTAGCATCTTTCGTTCTAGCCGGTGCGTGGCTTCACGCACCTGTGGTTTCCACGGCGTGGGCCTCACCGGGCCATGCTGCACACAACGCGTCGCCAGCGGCGGACGACACCCTGGCAACCATTCAAAAGCATGGCGTGATCCGCGTCGGCGTGGCACTCAACGCGCCATGGGCGCTGCGCGACAAGAACAACCAGTGGCTGGGATTGGACGTCGATTTGGTCCAGCAGCTTGCGCAGGACATGCGCTGGAAGATCGAGCTGGTGCCCACCACCTGGGCCACCGCCATCGACGACCTGCGCGCAAACCGTTTCGACGTGCTCGCAGCAGGGCTCAGCGTCACGCCCCAACGCGCGCTGCTGGTGAAATTCAGCCGGCCTTACGGCACGTATGCGCTGGGCCTGGTGGTCAATCGCAAAGCCTTGGGCAAGGACGACCTGCTGACCCTGGAAACAGGTAGCGGCAAGCACAGCATCGCCGTGCTGGCAGGCACGGTGACTGCCGCGACGGCCAAGGAACATCTGGGCAATAGCGACCTGATCCAGATCAACGATGAAAGCCAGGCCATCCAGGATCTTCGCGCCGGCAAGCTGGACGGTTTTCTCGCCGAACAGCCCCTGCCTACCGCCCTCGCCCATTCCTATCCGGACCAGTTGCAGATGCTGGACGTGAGCACCTACGGCAAGACCGCACATGCCTTGGCCGTGCGCCGCGGCGACCAGGATCTGCTGGACGTGATCAACGCCTGGCTGATCTATCAAGATGCCGCCGGCTGGATCCAGCAGCGTGAACAGTTCTGGATCCACAGCCCGGCATGGATAGAGTTGATGTGAAGAACGGCGATCGGCAACCCAAAGCCCCAACCGGGCGGTGAACCGCACCCCAGGAACTGGACGGATGTCCAACTGCTGGGGGCGGTTCAACGGCCGGGGCTTTTCAAACGCTTCGCGCGAACGCCCACCGCGCTATAGATGTCCCTGGGTCAGCTCGTCGGCCAGACGCGGCAGCTTGTAGACCTTGCGCACCGCTTCCACCAACGCGGCGGTGTCGACCGCAACGGCGCGGTTGTTGCTGCCGTCGTAGACGAAGTCACCTCCGATCGAGTGGATGTTGCCGTCGAAGATCAAGCCCACCGCGTGTCCCTGGCGATCGATCACAGGACTGCCGGAATTGCCGCCGATGATGTCGTTGTCGGTGACAAAGTCCATCGGCGTGGACGGGTTCAATGCGCTCTGCGCCTTGATCCAACTATCGGGAAGCTTGAATGGATCGGCGCCCGTGGCGCGCTTGTAAAGGCCCTCGAAATGCGTAAACGGCGGCACCGGTTCGCCGTTTTCGTTCCAGCCGATCACTTTGCCGTAGGACAGGCGCAGGGTGAAGGTCGCGTCCGGATAGCTGGACGTCCCATCGCGATCGAAACGCGCCCTCGCGATGGTTTCATTGGCCTTGTCGGTGGGCGCCTTGACCTCGTCTTCATAGGCCTTGCGGATCGTGCGCGACTGCGCATCGACCTTGCGAGCGAGCACGATCATCGGATCGTTCGACGCTTCGATGGCTTTCTCGCCGCCTTCCCATAGCTGCTTGCGCACCTTGGCATCGCCGAGTTTGCTGCCACTGACCAGCTGCTGCGCAAGCTGCTCGGGCGACTGCTTGCCCAGCACCTCGTGCACGGTAGGGTCATCCGCGCCGAGGGCCTGGCGCAATTTGCCCAGCGACCACGCGAGCAGACACTCTTCGTACTGCGGGTAATACGGCACATCCGATTCCACTTCCTGCTGCACGGCGGGCAGATTGGCCTGGCGGTATTCGGGCAGGCGTTGGCCATCGGGCCGGTTGCGCTCGGCCGCGGCGCGCACCAGCGTGCGTGCGTCATGGAACAGCTGGCCGAACTGGCCAAGACCAATGCCGCGTTCGAGCATCATGAAGCGCACGCTCAGGTCCTTGCTGCGTTGCTGCGCGCGCTCCAGGGTAGACCACGGATCGCCATATTTGGCGCGCCGCTCGGGCGTCGCGGCCATCCATTGGCGCAAGGCCTCATCCTGTTGCTGTTTCTGCTCGATAAACTTCTCATCGTTCAAGGTTTGCAACCAGCCGTTGTATACCTTGATGGAATTTTCAATGTCGAACTGAAGCTCTTCCGATTCCTTGGTCTGCTGTTCACCGGCGCGCCCGTATTGCCACAGTACGCCGCGCAATTCCGACAGCAGCGCATACACGGGCACAAGCTGGTTTTCCCGCAGCGCGGCCAATTGACCCCAGGTCAGGCCGCGCCGGGTCGAGCCGGGGTTACCCACCACGAAGGTCATCTCGCCCGCTTTGGGCCCTTGGGGGTCGAACTTGAAGAATTGCGGCGTGTTCGCCGGCTTGCCGTCCACATACGCGCGGAGAAAGGTGACGTCCAGATCGTAGCGTGGAAAGTTGAAGTTATCCGGATCGCCACCGAAGAACGCGATGCTCTGTTCCGGCGCAAAGACCAGGCGAACATCCTGATAGCGGCGATACTTGTACATCGCATAACGCCCGCCGTTGTAGAGCGTGACCATGTCGCAACGCCAGGTCTTCGCATCGCCGTTCACGCAGGCTTCCTCCAGCTTGCTGCCGATTTCGCGCTCGGCCTTGATGCGGTCGGCGCCGCTCTTGCCGGCGGTGGCGGCGTTCACTTGCGCGGTGACGTCGGTGATCGATTCCAGCTGGTTGAGTTCCACGTCAGGGCACTTGGGCTCGTCTTCCTGCTTGAGCGCGACATAGCCGCTGGACATGTAATCCTCATGCCCTTTGGAAAGCTGCGACAGGCAGGAATTGGCGCAGTGGTGATTGGTCATCACCAGACCATTGGCCGATACGAACGAACCCGAGCACCCTTCGGCCAGCCGCAGCGCGGCATGCTGCACCAGGTCGATCCATTGAGCGCTCGGCGTGAATCCATAGCGCTGCTGCATCTGCTTGATCGGCAGATGATCCATCGTCCACATGCCCTCGTCCGCCATCGCCGCCCCTGCTCCGGCAACCAGCAGGCCCGTCAGTGCGAAACAAATCACTTGCTTCATGACGATCTCCCCGTGATGCGAGGGACTCGATGCGGCCCTCCGCGGTAAGTCCGGAGTATGGGAGCCTTGTTACAAGGTAACAACGTGACTGATGGCAGAGAGGCCGCGGTCCGGGCCCCGGCCCCAAACGAGCAGGCCCGGGAACGACCCGGGCCCGTCGTTGGCCGTCCGATGCAAACGCCGGCCGCCGTCAGTGGGCGCCCGACGCGGTGGCCGCGTCGCCACCGCCGCCGGCCGCGCCCGGCCGTCTGGCAATCCAAACCAACCCGACCAGCACCACGAACAGCATCGCGGAGAGGTAGAACAAATCGTCCACGCCCAGCAACGCGGCCTGCTGGTCGAGCACGCGATTGAAGACACCGTAGGCTTGTTCGGAGCTGTTGCCCGCCGCCTGCACCTGATGCATGAATTGCTGAAACACCGGGTTGTAGTCGGTCGTTACTTCGTTGAGGTGCGCGTGATGGAGGATGGAGCGGTGATCCCACGCCGTCTGGAAGATCGAGGTACCAATGCCACCGCAAAGAATGCGCAGGAAGTTGAACAAGCCCGACGCCGCCGGAATGCGCGCCGGCGACAGGCCGGCATAACCGATGCCCAGCAACGGCACGAAGAACGTGGCCAGCCCCACGCCCTGGATCAGCGTGGGCATCACCAGCGACCAGGGATCGACGTCGCTGGTGTAGCCGGCCCGCCAGAAGAAACATGCGGCAAATGACAGCAGCGACGCCGTGGCCAGCCAGCGCGGATCGATGCGCCCCACCAGCTTGCCCGTGAACGGCGTCAACAGCACCGCTACCAGGCCCGCCGGCGCCAGCACCAGGCCCGCATCGGTGGCGCGATAGCCCACATAGGTCTGCAACCACAAGGGCAATAACACGATGTTGGCGAAATACAAGCCGTAACCGGTGGACAAGGCAATCACCGCGGCCGAGAAATTGCGATTCCGGAACAGGCTCAGGTCGACGATGGGATGGCGTTCGGTTAACTCCCACGCCACGAAGTACGCAAATGCCACGACTGCGGTTACGCCCAGCGCAATGATCGCCGGTGAGCTGAACCAATCCAGGTCCTTGCCTTTGTCCAGCATGATCTGCAAGGCACCGACCCAGATCACCAGCAACACCAGGCCCCATGTGTCGATCGGCAATTTATGCGTGGCCGATTCGCGATCGCGGAAGATCAGCCAGGTGCCCGCCACCGCCAGTACGCCCACCGGAATGTTGACGTAGAAAATCCACGGCCAGGTGTAATTGTCGGAAATCCAGCCGCCGAGGATCGGGCCTGCCACCGGCGCGACCAGCGTGGTCATCGACCACAGCGATAGCGCCAACGACGACTTGCTGCGCGGAAACGCCGCCAACAACAGCGTTTGCGACAGCGGGATCATCGGTCCGGCCACCGCGCCCTGCAGCACGCGCGCCAGCAACAGCAACGGCAGATTCGGCGCCGCGCCGCATAACCAGGATGCGATCACGAACAGTATCGTGGCGCCAAGAAACAGCCGCACCTGTCCCACGCGTTGCGACAACCACCCTGTCAAGGGCAACGCAATCGCATTGGAGACGGCGAACGACGTGATCACCCACGTACCTTGGTCCGACGACACGCCGAGGTTGCCGGAAATGGTCGGAATGGAAACGTTGGCGATCGACGTGTCGAGCACATTCATGAAGGTCGCCAGCGATACGGCAACCGCGCCGATAGCCAGCTTCGCCCCTTGCAAGGGGGGATGTTCGATGTGTCCCTCGCTCATGGCACTGCCCTCAACGTACGGCTGCCACGCGCGGCGTGTCGCGCAAGGCATGCGTCACCGAAGCGACATGCGCCAGCGCATCGCCCGCATTCTGGGCGATGATCTGCGCGATCCGCGCATCGGCCTGCGAACCGTAGTCGGCGAACACCGGCGTCTGGTAAACCGTGTCCGGCACGTCGTTCAAGTTGGCGCCGCGTTCGTCGTGCAGGTCCACTTGCGCCACCACCGACAAGCCGATGCGCAGCGGATGGGCCTGCAGTTCTTTCGGATCCAGCGCCACGCGTACCGGCAAGCGCTGCACGATCTTGATCCAGTTGCCGGTGGCATTCTGCGGCGGCAGCAGCGAGAAGGCCGAGCCGGTCCCGGCGGAAAAGCCCGCCACCCGGCCGTGGTACGTTACGGAGGAACCGTATACGTCGGCATGCAGTGTCACCGGCTGGCCAACGCGCATGTGTTCAAGCTGTACTTCCTTGAAGTTGGCATCGACCCAGATTTCGTTCAACGGCACTACCGCCATCAGCGCCGTGCCGGGCGCCACGCGCTGGCCGACCTGCACGACGCGCTGCGCGACATAGCCCGTCACCGGCGCCGGCAAAGTGTCGCGCGCATAGGCCAGATACGCGGCGCGTACCTTCGCCGAAGCCGCCAGCACGTCCGGATGATTGGCGATCGAAACGTTCCAGGTCAGCGCCTGATTGGACGCCAGTTGCTGACTGGCCGCATCGTAGGCGGCCTGCGCATTGCTCAGCGCATCGCGGGCGTGAGTGATTTCCTCGGTCGAGATCGCGCCGGTTTTGGCGATGTCCATGCGGCGGCGATAATCTTCCTGGGCGCGGGCGAGGTCGGCCTTGCGCTGCTCCAGCACTGCGCGAAACTGCAGGTTGTTGACATACAGCGTATGCACCTGGCGCACGGTCTGCGCCAACGCCGCTTCCGCCTGCTGCAGGGCGATCCGCGCGTCGGCGGGATCGAGCTGCACCAGGGGTTGTCCCTGCTTGATGGTCTGGGTGTTGTCCGCGTTCACGGCGATCACCGTGCCTACCACCTGCGGCGTGACCTGCACCACGTTGCCGTTGACATAGGCATCGTCCGTGGACTCGTAGTAACGCGCCACCAGCAGGTAATAGGCCGTGGCGGCAGCCGCGATAGCGGCGACGCCAAGCGTGATGAATGCAAGGGCGCGGCGACGACGGCTGCGGTTGGCCGATTGGCCATCGTCGGCGGAAGTACTTGTAGCTTGAACGTTCATGGCTGATTCCGGGGAATGGGGAAAAAAATGGGGGAAAGAGATGAAACGGACAAATAGCGCTGCATGTCAGGGCGATGCGGCAACGTGCCCGTTGACGGCGAGATCATCGGTGGCGGCATAACCGCCGCCGAGCGCCTTGATCAACGACACCTGCGCGTCGAGACGCTGCAGGCGCAAGGTGGCCACGCGCTGGCTTTGTTCCAGGCGCGCAACGTCGGCCGACAGCACTTGCAACTGCGGATCGAGCCCGGCCTTGTAACGAATGATTTCCAGGTCATACGCACGGCGGCTTTCGTCGTAGGCGTGCTGCGCGGTGACTTGCTGCTGCTCGATCGAGCGGATGTCGGCGACCTGGGTCGCCACCTCGTTGAGCGCTCCGATCAGGGTCTGGTCGTAAGCCTCCACGGCGCTGTCGTAGTTGGCATAGCGATCTTTCAGTTGCGCGCGCAGCGCGCCGCCGTCGAACAGCGGCAAGTGAATCGCCGGCCCCGCCTGCAACTGCCGGCTGCTGGCGTTGAACAGCCGGCCCCAGCCGAACGCGTCGTAACCGAACGCCGCGGACAGATTGATGTCCGGGAAGAAATCGGCTTTCGCCACCTTCACGTCATGACCGGCCGCATCGATGCGCCAATGGGCCGCGACGATGTCGGGCCGGCGCGAGAGCAGATCCGCGGGGAGATTGTCCGGCAGTGCGGCGTCAGGTGTGTCAAGAAGCTCGGGGCGCGTAATCTGCAAGCCGCGATCGGGCCCCTTGCCGAGCAGCGCGGCCAACTGGTAGCGCGTGGTGGCGATCTGGCCATCAAGCTCGGACACGTCGGTCTGTGTTGCATCGATGGTGACGTTGACGGTGCGACTCTCCACTTCGTTGTCGAGCCCGGTCTTGACCCGCTGCTGCGTCAGCAAACCGATGTTCTTGCGACTGGCCACCTCGTTCTGCGCCACATCGCGCAACGCGTACAGCAGCGCCAGATGCACATAGGCATGCGCCACCGAGGTCGAAAGAATCAGGCGCGCCTGCTGCGCTTCCGCTTCCTCGGCCTTGCGCTGGGAGATGGCCGAGCGCAACGCTTCGTGGTTTTTGCCCCAGATGTCCAGATCGTACGAAGCGCCCAGCATCAGCGAATTTTCGTCCTGGGTGCTATTGCCGACCGGCGGCGGCAGATAGGTGTTGCCGCTAAGGTGCTCGTGCGAAAAGGCGTACCTGACATCGGCGTTGGGTCCGGTGGCGGCGTTGGCCTGTTGCACATAGGCCGAGGCTTTGGCAACACGCACCTTCGCTTGCGCAAGCGTTGGATTGTTGGCGATGGCTTCCTGGATCAAGGCGCTCAGTTGGGGATCGCCCAGGCGAGCGGGCCAGTCCATCGCCGGCCATGCGCCACCTTGCGTTGGAATGCTGACGGCTGCCGGGTAATCGGCTGCCGAAGCGGGATGGCTGTCGCTGCGAATGCCACGATAGTTCACGCACGCGGCAAGCGCGGCAGCCATCAAAGTCACCGCCATGACGCGCAAGGAACGACGCGGCGGTGCAATGTTGCGAAAAATCGAACGGTTCATGAGGGCAATACCTGAAAAGGGGAGCGAAACGGGGCCGAGCGCGTCATGGTGTCCGCGCGGTGCGGGCATCGCGGCGTTGCCGGGGGGATGAGGTGTGCGTCTGGCAGTTGTCGGCCATGCGCTGAAGGGCGCGTTGCAAGGCTTTCAGATCCGCAGCGCTGATGCCGCTGGTGATGGCATCGAGAATGTGCCGGGTAATATGGAGCGTGCGGCGCGCCATGCGCTTGGCCGGTTCCGTCAAGGCGATGCGTACGACACGGCGATCTTCCGTGCAGCGTTTGCGCGTGAGCAGGCCGGACCTTTCCATACCGTCCAGCGCATGGCTGACCGTGCTGGCGTTGACGCCGACCACCGCGGCAAGATCGTTGCCCAGCATCGCGGGCGCCGTTGCAAGCAGCATGAGGATTTCGGCCTGGATGCCGGTGATGGCCAATTCGTCCTTCATGCGTTGCGTGGTAAGCCGCTTGAAGGCGGATGAGGTGCGCACCAGCGCATGCGCAACGTGCTCGTGCTGGCTGAGCGAAGCCGGGCGGCGTGCGCGGGCTTTCCGCGCGGTGGCACCGCGCCCGGCGGCCGGCGCGGGTGCTTCAACAAGCTGTTTGCGGGTGACTGGGGTATCCACGGCGGCGTATCGGCATGCGTGCTATGAGGCGGCCGATTGCACGGCGGCCAGGGCGGCGCGGCGGCCCGCTTGCAGGAAGCGCTCGGACATCTGCGCATCGTCCGTGGCACGCGCCATGATCATCGCGCCGACCATGCTTGCCACCACCGCCGTCGCATCCATTTCGCGCTGCGCCGGCTTGAGCGATGGGTCCAGCACCGAGCCGACCAGCTTGACCATCTCGCCGATGCCATCGGTGAGTTGCTCGCGCACGGGTCCTTCGCAGCGGCCCGCTTCGATGGCGAGTGTGGTCAGCATGCATCCGCGCCCGACGTTGTCGCGGTGGCGCGCGCTCAGGTAGCTATCGAGCAGATCCTGCAGCCGAACGTCCTGGCTTTGCCCGCTTGATTTGCGCAGCCGTTCGCGCGTGGCTTCCAGACCCGTCGCCAACGCCTCGCGGACGAGGTCCTCTTTCGATGCAAAGTGGTTGTAGAAACCGCCCTGGGTCAGGCCGATGTCGCTCATCAGGTTGGCGACGCCTACCGCCGCGATGCCCTCTTTGCGAAAACGCTCGCCAGCCACGTCGATGATGCGGCGGCGCGTGGCTTCTTTATGTCCTTTTTCATAGCGCATGGGCGGCTCCCGGAGTGTTGAAACGGCAAAGGTTGCAATTGAATTATGGTCATCATATTGTATTATGACCATAATGTAAAGACCCCAGCCGCACTGTCGGCCGGGTTTTCCCTCCCACCCACGATGAGACCCCAAAATCATGAACATCCAAGGCAAAATCGCTCTTGTGACCGGTGCCAACCGCGGCCTCGGCTCGGCTTATGCGAAGGCACTGCTCGCCGCCGGCGCGGCCAAGGTCTATGCCGCCGCACGCGATCCATCCACCGTCACCCTGCCCGGCGTGGTGCCGATCAAGCTCGACGTCACCTCTGCCGCCGACGTCGCTGCGGCGGCGGCGCTATGCAAAGACGTGGAGATCGTCGTCAACAACGCCGGCATCGCGCTCGACAGTACGGGCCTGCTCGGCGCTGAGGGCGAAAGCGCGTTGCGCGCACAGCTCGACACGAACCTGTACGGCATCCTTAACGTGAGTCGCGCGTTCGCGCCCGTGCTGCGCGCCAACGGCGGCGGCGCCATCGTCAACATGCTGTCGGTGTTGAGCTGGCTGAGCCTGCCTCAGACGCCCACCTACTCCGTTTCCAAGGCTGCCGCGTGGGCACTGACCAATAGCTTGCGCAACGAACTGCGCGACCAGGGGACGCTGGTGGTCGGCGTGCATGCCGGGTTGATTGATACCGACATGGCCAAAGGCTTCGATGCCCCCAAGAGCCGTGCCGAAGACATCGCGCAACGCATGATCGAAGGGCTGCAAAACGGGGACGAAGAAGTGCTGGCGGATGAGACGTCCCGCCAGGTCAAGGCGGGCTTCGGCCTGTCGCCATCGGTCTATCTGCGCGACCAGCGCGCATGATTTGACCGGATGCGACAGTTCCAGGGTGCTCCTGCTGAAAACAGCCCAGCGGTCGCCGTCATCGGCGGCGACCGCATCCCCTTTACCCGTCACTGCATGGATGCCGATCGACCGCGGCTGCCTGAACGCGGCGGGTGGCGTGGTGGGTTTGGGTCGCCGATTTGCGCCAACGGTGCGCTTACATCACTGCTGCAACGAGGCGGTTGAACGCACATCGCGCGGGAACCGCGTGCTTGGGACCCAGGCCGGCCCGGGCAAGCATCGCATGCGGCCTCAATGTCACCGCCATGCTTATATGGCTAACTCGCGTTACCCGGTAACGTTATCGCGCATGTCCGGACGCTATCGACATGTTCGCCATGCCCACGCTCTCGTTCACCGCCAGCGCCTGGATCTCATAGCCGGCATCGGCCCAGGCATCCAGCCCGCCCAACAGCGGACGCACGCGGCGATATCCGAGCATCATCAAGCTTTTGGCCGCCTTCGCCGCCGACACCTCGTTCGGGCAGCTGCAATAGATCACCACCGGCCGATCGATGGGCACGTGGTTGAGTTCCTGGTCGATCCCGCCGAGGTTGGCCATCAGGGAACCTGGGATGATGCGGTTGTCGATCAAGCGGTTGGCCTGCGACCGCACGTCCACCACGACCGGCTCCTCGCCATCCTCGATCATCTGGTGCAACTCATCGACCGTGATGCGCGCCAGCCGAAGCGATAGCAGCAGGCGACGGCGCTGCCACCATTTCACCAGGATATAGGCGACCAGCAGCGTGGCCAGCAGTTCGATGGCGACCACGCCCGCGCTTGCCAGCATCATCAGCACGTGGTCGATCTGCTGCGCGAACGCGTAGCCCAGCCCGATCATGACCCCGGCCCAGATCAGCGAGCCGACCCCGTCGAGAAAGACGAAGATATGCGGCCTGAGCTTCAACGCGCCCACCATCGGCGGCGCGATGGTGGAAAGCCCCGGCACGAATTTGGCGATCAGCAGGATCTGCCCGCCCCAGCGCTGAAAGCGCAGCTCCGACTGTTTCACGCAGGAATCGGGGGAAAGCGAAATGCGGCACAGCGTGCGCAATACCGCCGCTCCAAAATGACGCCCCGCCCAGTACCAGACCAGATCCGCGAGCAAACAGGCGATCACCGCCACCAGCACGAGCACCGCCAGCGGCAGTTTGCCGGCCGAGGCCAGCGCCCCGGCGACAACCAGTGTCGGCACCGCCGGAACCGGAGCGCCCGCCTGCTCCACCAGCACGTTGAGGAACACCAGCAAGACGCCGTATTCGGCAATCAACTGGATAATCGTGTGCGTCACGGCCATGCCTCTCTGGCGGAATGCTTGCGCTAAATGGGCGCCACGTTGGGGCACCTTGCAGCTAATGCAAGCAGTGTACGCCGGTCGGCGCGAGGCAGGTGAACCGGGCGGCCACCTGCCTCGTTCCCTTCGCAGAGAATCAGGCCTCCTTTGTGGCGCTCTCGGCCAGCAAGGACCTGAAGATTAGACCGCCCACCGCGCCGCCGATCAGCGGCACCAGCCAGAACATCCAAAGCTGCTGGATGGCCCAGGTGCCTTGGAACAGCGCCACGCCGGTGCTGCGTGCCGGGTTGACCGAGGTATTGGTGACCGGAATGCTGATCAGGTGGATCACGGTCAGGGTCAGGCCGATCGCCAGGGGGCCGAACCCGGCCGGCGCGCGACGGTCGGTCGCGCCGTGAATGACGATCACGAACATGGCGCTGAGCACGAATTCGCTGACCATGCAGGCCTGCAGCGAAAACCCGCCCGGCGAGTGATCGCCGTAGCCGTTGGAAGCAAAGCCGCTGGCCGTGACATCGAAGCCCGGCTTGCCGCTGGCGATCAGGTAAAGCACCGCCGCCGCCGCGATGCCGCCGATGACCTGCGCAACGATGTAAGGAACGACATCCTTGCCGCCGAAGCGGCCGCCGGCGAACAGGCCGACCGTGACGGCCGGATTGAAATGTGCACCCGAAATGCCCGCGCACGCATAGGCCATTGTCACCACGGTAAGGCCGAAGGCCAGCGCAACGCCCAGAAAGCCGATGCCCAGGGCCGGAAAGGCAGCGGCGAGGACGGCACTGCCGCAACCGCCCAATACGAGCCAGAAGGTTCCAAAAAACTCAGCAGAAAGTCGCTTGAACATGGTCGTCTCCCATCAATGAAGTAACTAGCGAATCGCACAATGAGGATTGCTGCGGACTTCCCTCGTCCGACGCCTTGCCGCCACAGGGCCCTTTCATGCCCCACCCCCCGACACTCAATCGCGAGTGCTTAAATAACATGCGTTTTACCCTTACGGAATAGGAAAACTACGGTTTTAGCGACAAATGCACGCAGACCTAACGAGGCCGCAAACGGACGGCTAAACATCCGTACCGTTGCACCGGGCCACGAAGTACGAAAACGGGGATGTCGTACGCGCTGTCAAGTACGCGACGCGCGCGTGCCGCGCGTCGCGTGCGCCATCAGCGTGGATGCCGTGCTGTAGCTAATTGCCCAGGCGAATCATCGTATGCGGCGACCGGCCCCATGACGATGGATGAAGGCGGGAAAACTGGCGGCGATCCGGCGACGCATTCCCTGCGCCAGCGCCGGGGGTACTTTCGGACATCGCCCAGTTGGGGGGTATTGTTTGTGCGTTCGGGCTGGCAGTTGTACGAGCCGCGCGGACCGTTGCACCCGGGCAACGAACACCCTGCACCGGTGATTTTCGTCTTACGCTGCCATGCGGCGGCGTGAATATTTATTGTGCATCAGCACAAAAACGGGATGCGCACGAAAAGTGACGCATCCCGCGGTTTACAGGCCAGTTCATCGAACCGGCCCGTAGCGAAGATCAGAGCGCAGCGTCCTTGAGCTTCTTCAGCGGACGAATCTTGACCTTCACGGTGGCCGGCTTGGCGGCGAACCACTGTTCTTCCTTGGTGAAGGGATTGATGCCTTTACGCTTGGGCTTGGCCGGAACGTTGACGGCGGTGATCTTCAGCAGACCAGGCAGGGTGAACATGCCGGCGCCCTTCTTATGGATCGAGGCGTGAGCAGCACCCTCCAGCGCGCCGAGCACCGCACGCACGTCCTTCGATGCAACACCTGTCGCTTCGGCCAAATGGGCCACCAGACCGGACTTGCTCAAAACTTCCTTGATCGGCTTCGGAGCGGCGGCGGCTTTGGAAGCCGACTTACCTTTTGCTGCCTTCTGCGTCTTTGCCATGGACTACCCCATCGTTTATTGGTTGTTGAAATGCCTCTCGGCGAGCAGAAATGTAGGGGAAATTTGCGGTGGCGCCAACTAGCAAATGCAAAAAAACGCATAAAAGATGCATCTGACGGCGCCCAGACCGTCCCAAAGCCTAGCGGGGCAAGCTTTTGACCAGCATAAACAGGGCTACCGCGACGATCACCGACGCGAACAGGACAGTGAGCGCACCGCGTGTTTTGGACAATTTTTGAGCACTCGCCATGCCAAGCCAGCCTCCGACGACGCCGCCGGCGATGAACTCCAACGCCAACGGCCATTGCACCAATCCCGACGCGGCATAGCTGAGCGCCGCGGTGGCGCCGAACGCACCCACACAAAACAAAGAGGTGCCAATCGCCTCGATCATCGCCATGCCACTGGCCAGAACCAAGCCCGGCACGATCAGGAATCCGCCGCCGATGCCAAAAAAACCGGCCAGCATGCCCGCCCCCAATCCGACCAGCCCAAGGCGGGGAAACATGTGTTCGCGCGGATAGCCCGTGCCATCGTGGCCGCGCCTGCCGCGCAACATCAGGGTGGCGATCACCAGCATCAGCACCGCGAACAACGTCAGCAAATGCCGGCCATCGACGACTTTGCCGAGGCTGGAGCCCAGGAACGCTCCGATCACGCCCGCCGCGGCGAACGTGAAAGCGGCAGGCCAGCGCACATTTCCCGCACGCGCGTGCGCAATCAGGTTGGCAAAGGCATTGCAGGCGACCGCCAAGGCACTGGTGCCGATCGCCTTGTGGGGATCATGCAGGCCGACCACATAGAGCAGCAACGGCACGGCCAGGATCGAACCGCCCCCGCCGATCAAGGCCAATGAAAAGCCCACCAGGGACCCGCACAGCACCGATAGCAAGTCTTGCATGGGAAACAAGGGCGTGTGCCGGTCATGGCGGGATGGATGCGCACATTAAACCTTAATCGGACACGCGGCATCCCACTTTCCAATACGTCCCCGGAGCGGCTACATGAAACTGCTGCATGGCCTGTGGCTGGCCCTTGGCATCGCCTCAACCTGTCCCCTCGCCAATGCGCAAACCGTCCCCGGTTCCATGAACGTGCACTGGAACGAAGGCGCCACCGACTGCAGCAAGTCGCCACAGCCTCCCCTGCAGGTGCATCGCTACAACGCGCAGACCTACATCCTGCGTGAAAATCCCTGTGCCACCTTCGAAGCGCCCTTCATGTATCTGCTGATCGGGTCCCGGCGCGCGTTGCTGATCGACACCGGCGACGTGGCCGATCCCAGGCTGATGCCCTTGGCCAAGACGGTGATGGACCTGCTGCCGACCGATGCCGGCGCCAAGTTGCCGCTGCTGGTGGTGCACACGCATGGCCACCTGGACCACCGGGCCGGCGATCCGCAGTTCCGGTCACTGCCGCGCGTGCAAGTCGTTGCGACCGATCTGGCACACGTCAAGCAGTTTTTCGGCTTCCATGAGTGGCCCCAGGGTATTGCGCAGATCGATCTGGGCGATCGCATCGTCGATGTGCTGCCCACGCCGGGGCATTACCCCTCACACGTTTCCTATTACGACCGTAACACCGCGCTGTTTTTCTCGGGCGATTTCTTCATGCCCGGACGCCTGATCATCGACGATACCGCCAGCGACGTCGCAAGCGCGCGACGCGTGGCCGATTTCATCAAGCATCGGCCGGTGAGCTACGTACTCGGCGGCCATGTCGAACTGGATGCCGCCGGCGATACGTACACATGGGGTTCGACCTATCATCCCAACGAACATGTGCTGCAACTGACCAAGCAGGATCTGCTGGGCTTGCCCGCCATGGTCGGCAAGTTCAACGGCTTTTATACCGAAGACGGCATGTTCGTGATGTTCAACCAGTTCCGTCTGCTGGCGGCCGAGTTGGCGGCGGCGCTGCTTGTGCTGGCGGCGCTGGTGGCAGGCATGTGGCGTTATCTGCGCCGCCGTAAACGAGCACGCCTGGCGCGCGCATGAACCCATCCCGCACCTGCGCACATTGGCGCTTTCAATCGGCTTGCGCGTAACGGTCCAGCAGCGCGCGCATCTGTCTTTCAAAATCGCGCAGCATGCCCGAAGCGGAAGCGATGTCCGAGGCGTCGATCCGTTTCTCCAGCGCCGCACATTTCGCGGCGACATCCTGCTCGCCAAGCATCAACAAGGCGCCCTTCAACGAATGGGCGCGCGCCAGCAATGTCTCTTTGTCGCCAGCTTGTTCGGCTTCCAGAATGGTGTGCAGGTCTCGGGTACCGGACTCGACGAAGACACGACGCACTTTCTCCGGAAACTTTGCCGCCCACGCGGCCTTAAGGGGTGCCGCTGCCGGTCGGCCGGCGTTCGCAAGATGGCGATTCAATGCTTCTTCAAGACGCTCCAGCGACAGGGGCTTGAGCAGCAGATCGTCGATGCCTGCGTCTTTGCAGTGCACCTTTTCACTGGCCAGTGCCGTGGCGGTTACCGCAATGATGGGCACCCTCGCGCCGCGCTTGCGCAGCTCCTGCGTCAATTCGTAGCCATTCATTTGCGGCATGTTGATATCGGTAAGCACGATCCCGTAGCGACCGTCCTGCCACAGTTGCAACGCCACCGTGCCGTCTTCCGCGGTATCCACGCCGTAGCCGAGTGCTTCGAGCTGTTGCTGGATCAGTTCACGGTTGACCGGGTTGTCATCGGCAAGCAGCACCCTCGCCCGCTGTTTCGCAGGGGGCTCCGCCTGCTCGTCCCTCGCGGCCACGCCAGGCCGCTGCGCGTGCCCGGGCTCGGCTTCGGATATGGCTGCCTGCAGGGCGGCGCTGGAATAGCAGGATACAAACCAGGCTCCATCTTGCAGCTGCGCAAGCAAGGGGCCATCGATGGTCGCGCGCACGACGCGCCTTGCCCGCTTGACCAGTGCCTGTTCTTCATCGTCGGACCATTCCCGCCATGCACCGAAAATAACCAGCGCATCGACACTTGCAACACTGTCCGAATCAAGCTCGGACGGCTGCCCGGCCACGGTGACGTGTGCCCCCCATCCCGCCAGGAGCGCCTCCACTTCGGTACGCCATTCCACCGTCGCCGAAAGCAAGGCGATGGTGCGGCCGAGGAGCGGTCCGCGTTCGGCACCCGACGCGTCGTCATGTTCCATCACCGGCACATCGAACGTAAAAACGCTGCCTACGGCAGGCGTGCTCTGCACCTCGATGGAACCGCCCATCAGTTCGCTGATTTGCCGACACAGGGCCAGACCCAGCCCGCTACCGCCGAAGCGGCGCGAAATACTGGCGTCCGCTTGCGAAAACGGCTGAAAAATGAGCGCGCGCTGCTCTTCGGTCATGCCGATGCCCGAATCGATGACTTCGAACCGCAGCCGCGTGGTGCCCCCAGGTGTTTCTGGCGCGTGCCGCACGCGCATGACGATGCGCCCTGATTCGGTGAACTTGACGGCGTTGCTGACCAGGTTGTTGAGCACCTGGCCAATGCGATGCACGTCGGCTACGTAGGTTCCCGCCAGGCTGGCGTCCACGCCGTAATAAAGCCGCACGCCCTTGCGCTGGGCCGCCGGCGCATACAACAGTGCCGTTTGCTCCATCAGCGGACGCAGTTCGAATGGTGTGGGATCGATATCCAGCTGCCCCGCCTCGATGCGGGAGAAATCGAGCACGTCGCTGATGATGGCCAGCAGCGTGTCGGCGGATATGCGGATGCGGTCGAGCCGTTCGCGCTGGAAAGCCTCCAGCCGCGAGCGCGCCATCAGTTCGAGGTGGCCGAGGATACCGTTGAGCGGCGTGCGGATCTCGTGACTCATCATGGCCACGAACGACGACTTGGCACGGCTGGCCGACTCCGCCGCCAGCCTGGCGGTTTCCGAATCCTGCCGGGCACGGCGCAGGTTTTCCTCCAGCTCGGCGCGCGCGGTAACGTCGCGCAGCACGCAGAACAGTGCGCGATGATCCTGATAGACGATCGGCATTGCGGCGATCAACAAGTGGCGGCGCCCTTCGCCCTGGTCGTTGGCCAGGATCAGGCCGAATTCGCGCGCCTCCGGACGGCCCTCCAACTGTTGCACGGCCTCGCCGTAGCCCTGCAGGAGTTGGCGGTAGAACGTGGTTTCGGGATCGGGAATGTCGGCCGCATAGCCACGCACCAGGTCGTTCTGCAGCAATGGCGCGGCGGTATCCATGGCGAGGACGCACAGTCCCACCGGCGAGGTTTCGATCATCGTGCGATTGAGCAGTTCGCTTTGGTAAACACGCTTGGCGCGCACCAGCGCGGGTGCGAATACGCTGCGATCCTGGTGGATCAGCAAAAACCACAGCAGCGCCAGCAGTACCGCCGCGACGATGACGGCCGCCAGGATGGGCATGCTTTCGTAACGCAGGACGTCGATCCAGGTGTAGGCCCGCACCAGCGTCCACGGCGTACCGGCGATGCGCTCGCCGATGAAAAACTGGCCGTGCGTTCGATAGTACGCCGTGGCGGTTCCCTCCGGTTGGCTCTCCAGCCAGGGCTGGACTGCCGCGGCGACGGCGCGGCTCTCGCCGGGCGGCGCGGTACTTAGAACCACCTGGCCATCGGGCGCAACCACGGTCAGGGCATTCTGCGCGGCCTTGCGCAATTGATTGAGGAATCGCTCCAGCGGTTCGTAGATGACGAAGGCACCGATCGGCGTGTCGCCATCCATCGCTACCAGGGAGCCAACGATCGATGGCTGGCCGGTGGACGGATTTTTTCCAAACGAGGAGACCACCTGCGGCAGGCCTGTGCCGAAGAACGGAAGGGTCGGATTGCCCCGCCGCAAGTCGTGCAGGGCCTGCAGATCGTTGAAGTCGATGTCCGGCGATTTGAGCTTGGAGAAAAGTGCGGCCCGATCCGATTGCTCCGCCGCGGCATGCAGTTGCGTGGCGGTCAATCCGCTGCCGAAAGCGAACAGCGCTTCGCCGGGATCGTAGAAATAACCCAGCGTACCCGGCTCCTTGCCACGCTCGACGATGGAGGTGCCGCTGATGACCGACAGCTCCTGGACCAGCCCCAGATAACGCTCGACCCTGTCCTGGGGCCAGGCACTGAGATCGCTGCCCAGCACGAGCCATTGCATGGCTTCGGGGCTGGCTTGCACTACTGCCTGGTCCGCGTGCGCGGCAAAGCCTGGGTAGTGGGCCTTGCCCATGGCCTCAAGCTCCGCGGATTTGTTGCGCCAGACGTACTCGATCATGTTCAACGTGCGAACGTAGCCCGCATCGCGTTGTATGAATGCCGAATCGAGTGCCAGCTTGGCGCGCCGGAAATCGTCAAGCTGATCGGACCGGTAATCGTTGATGCTGAGCACCACCCACGCCAGCAGCACCATCAGCATGAGCAGCGACAGGATCGTGCCGCCGCCGTACAGCAACCGGTGCTGATGCCTCTGAAGCTCAGCGATGTCCTGCTGGCCCGTCGGGGTTTGCGAATGAACACGCTCTGACATCGTTATCTCTTCAGTCCGACGATCCGCAGGACACCCAGGGTGCCCCGTGAAGAAAGTGAAATACGGCAAGACAGTGAGAAACGTCGACGCCCTGGCATTTTAGACGCACTACCCACAAGCCTGACTCGGTACCGGCATCGAAGGCACTCTGACGAGGGGGATACCCTTAACATCAGAAAAATCCTCGACGCCTACCGGTGTGTTGACTCCCTGGGAAGGGCGAACGCCGGCCGTAGGATCGTAAGAGTTGTATGACTCAGGGGATATCGGACTAACCTTAAAAGTGATGGTCAAAATAACGACAACAGGTTTCCGACGATCTATATTCGAAGCCCCCCGTTGCCCCCGCCCCCACGATGCAGCAAGGCATTTTCACCCTCGACACCGGGTTCGTCCGGCCGCGCTTCGACGCCGCTTATCTAGTCGTCCAGGACGGACACGGCGCCTTCATCGACTGTGGTACCAACCACTCGGTCCCTGCCCTGCTCAAGGCGGTTGCCGATGCAGGCATGAAGGCATCCCAGATCGACTGGCTGATCCTCACCCATGTTCACCTGGATCACGCCGGCGGCGCGGGTGAATTGATGGCGCAATTGCCCCATGCGCACCTGGTCGTGCACCCGCGTGGGGCGCGGCACATGATCGACCCCTCCCAACTGTGGGCCGGCGCCGCCGCGGTGTATGGGGAGACGGTCATGGAACAGGCCTATGGCCGCCTGCGGCCGGTGCCGCCTGAACGCGTCGTGGAGGCGCCTGACGGCCATATCGTTGATCTGAACGGCCGTCCCCTGCTCTGCATCGATACGCCCGGCCACGCCCGGCACCACATGGCCATTTACGACCGCCACGCCAATGTCTGCTTTACCGGCGATACCTTCGGCCTGTCCTATCGCGAACTGGATACGGAAAACGGGGCCTTCATCCTGCCGACCACAACGCCGGTGCAATTTGACCCCGATGCCTTGCACGCATCGATCGACCGCTTGCTGCGGCTAAAGCCCGAGGCGATGTACCTGACCCACTTCGGCCGGGTCGAACAGGTTGAGCAGCTGGCGGCTCGCTTGCATGAACTGATCGACGCGATGGTCGAGGTTGCCACGCGCAGCGCCGATGCCACGGATCGGCATGCGCAACTTATTCAAGGCCTCACGCAATTGTATGCCGATCGCACCGCCGCACACGGCTGGCGTGGCGGCCGCGACGAGCTGCTGCACTGGCTGGGCAACGACATCGAACTTAACGCGCAAGGGCTTGGCGTCTGGCTGGATCGCGCGCGCGGTTAGGTCTGGCGCAGCGTCAGGCCAGCCGGGTTCCATTGGGTACCGGCCGCTCGATCGCCGTCACCACCACGCCTTCATCGGTGTGGAAGCCCGTCAACAGAAATTGGGAGCGAAACGGGCCAATTTGCTTTTCCGGAAAATTGATCACGCCCACGATCTGGCGCCCGACCAGCGTCTCAGGCGTATACAGCGCGGCAATCTGGGCGCTTGTCTTGCGTTCGCCGTAGGGGCCGAAGTCCGCCCATACTTTCAGGGCCGGCTTGCGCGCTTGCGCAAAGGCTTCCACGCGCGTCACGGTGCCGGCGACGATAAGCACTTTTTCGAAATCGGCCCAGCTGATTTCCTGTGCGATGGCGGTTTGCTCGTTCATCCTTCCACGCTCGTCTTGAACCAGTCGTTGAATTCCTGCCACCAATAGCTGGCTTGCGCGCCCAGGAAACCGAACGGTTTATAGGCACGGGCCAATCCGTAGCCGGCAAATTGCTGCCATCCGGTATCGCCTTCGGCGATCGCCGCGGCCAGTAATTCACCCGCCGCGCAGGTCGGCGCCAGACCATGGCCGCCGAACGCCTGCGCCCACCATAGCCCGTCGCCGCTGCTGCCGATCTGCGGCATCTGGTGGCGCGCGTAGCTCATCAAGCCCGACCACGCGTAGGCGACGCGCAGGCCCTTCAGGGTGGGAAAAACACGCAGCAGGTCGCGGGTCAATAGGCGTTGCACTGCCTTGGGCGAACGATTGCGGATGGAGATGCGTCCGCCCCAGAGCAGGCGCCGGTCCGGCAAGGGGCGGTAATAGTCGAAGGCGAAACGCGTGTCGTAAATGGCCGAACGCGTTTGCAGGCAATCGTCCAGGCGCTCGCCCAAGGGCTCGGTCACCATCACGTACGTGGCAATGGGCAGCACCGCACGATCGATCTGCTTGCGCAATCCCGCAAGATAACCGCCACAGGCAAGTACCACGTGTTCGGCCTGCACTTGGCCCTGCGGCGTGCTTACCAGCCAGTGTTGGCCTTCGCGCCGCAAGCGCCACACATCGGTATGCTCATGCAGCCGCACGCCCTGCCGTGCCGCCGCGCCGGCCAGGCCGATGGCGTAATTGAGCGGGTGCAGGTGCAAGGCGTTGCGTTCGTACAAACCGTCGTAATAGCGCTGGCTGCGCACGCGCTCGCGCAGCTCTTCCTGCGGCATCCATTCCCAGTGCACGCCGTAGTGGTCGGCCAGCAGCCGCTGGCGCCGGCGCAACACATCCGGATCGCGGAACCAATTGGCCCAGATGACGCCCTGATCGACCATGTCGCAGGCAATCGCGTAGCGTGCCACGCGCTCACGTATGCGCTGCACCGCCGCGGTAGTCAATTGGAAGATCTCGCGCGCACGCTGCTCGCCGAGTTGCTGGTGCAGTGCAGCTTCGCCCAGGGAATAACCGCCGAATACAAATCCGCCGTTGCGCCCGGATGCGCCAAAGCCCACCTGCTCGCGCTCCAGCACGACCACGTCGCGAACGCCGCGTTCGGCCAAGCCCAAGGCAGTATTCAAGCCGGCGAAACCGCCACCGATGATCGCCACGCGCGCTTCCTGCCGTCCCTGCAGCGGTGCATGAGGCAGGTAAGGCGTTGCGGTGGCACGGTAATAAGAGGGAACCGAGGGCTGCTTCATGCCTGGCCATAAGCGAACGGATCGGGCGGTTTGGACGCCGAGCATAGCGCGGTTGCGCCCGTTGCTGTCATTCGACCAGGATAATGTCCAGCAAGCGCTGGTCCGCGTGGCCGTGGTCGTCAACCACGCGGACGTTGTATTGTCCCACCGCGCGGGGTTGCCAGTACAGCAATTGGTTGGGGGCGCTGCGCCCGACGTAGGCATCGTCGACGAACCAATACAGCGCGTGCACGCTCGCATCGGTGGTGGCGGTGAAAGGTATGCGCTCGTCGGCCAGTTGTTTCAGGCGCAACGCATAAGTGCTGCCGCGCAGGGGCGAGGTAATGCTTGGCGGGGTGCCGTCCGCGCTCGCATCGCTGCAGCCGGGATTGACCGGCGGCTTGCGCCGGGGCATGCCTGCCTGCTGGAACACGCGTTGAAGATCCGATGGCCAGAACTCGTACACCTCCACGTGCGTATGCTTTCCATCGAAGGGTGGGCACGCTTGCATTCCGGTGGCATCGTCGATCACCACCGGCCGGTAGATGTCGTCCACCCGGATCGGCGACTTGCCCGGGATGAACCAGGTAAACCCCTTTTGCGGACACCATTGCGTGGGCAGGTTGCCGCTGGCCAGGCAAATCTGCACGCGCTTGAGCTGGGCCGGCATGTGCCGGATGGGCTGATCCATCGGCACGTGTTCGGCGCGCAACGCATCGATGACCTGAAAGAACAACGGCGCCGCGGCATCCACGCCCACGAATGCGGGATTGCCCGAGCCGTCGAAGTTACCGACCCAGATCACCAGCACATATGGCCCGAAGCTGCCGGCCGTCCAGGCATCGCGAAACGCCCATGAGGTACCGGTTTTCCAATACACAGGCATGCGCATGGACTGCATGCCAAGCGCGTCATCCGGGCGTGGATTCTGCCGCAGGATGTCCATCACCATGAAACTGGCTTCTTCGCTGAGAAGGCGCGTGCCCTGCACTTGCGGGTCGCTCGCGCGCAGACGCAGCGGACGCAGTACGCCCTGGTTGTCCAGCATCGCATACAGCCCGGCAAGCTCCTGCATGGTCACTTCGCCGCCGCCCAGCACCAGCGACAGGCCGTAATGCTGTTCGCTGGCCATCCGGCTCACGCCGGCCTGCTGCAGAAAATCGTAAAGGCTGGGCTGATGCAATTGAGAGGCCACCCACACCGCCGGAATGTTACGGCTGCGTATCAAAGCCTGCGTGGCCGTGATCGGGCCCAGGAAGTTGCCATCGAAGTTTTCTGGCGTGTACGGGCCAAAGGACGTAGGCACGTCGCGCAACACCGTCTGCGGCTGCAACACGCCCTGATCGAAGCCCAACGCATAAATGAAAGGCTTGAGCGTGGAGCCGGGCGAGCGCTTGGCCAGCGTTCCGTTTACCTGCCCCTGGATCGTCGCATCGCGATAATCGGCCGAACCGACCATCGCCTTGATCCCCATATCGCGCGTATCGACAAGGATGGCGGCGGCATTGCGAATACCGCGCGAGCCGTTGCGCTTGACGTACAACGCAACCTGCCGCTCCAGGCTGTGCTGCAGGTCCAAATCGATAGTGGTGACAAGCGGCGCGCCGCGGTTGTCGGCGTCCAGCGATGCGCCGGCGAGCGCCTGCTCCACCGCGTGCGGCGCTTCGAACGGCATGCGGTTAAGCGGCTGCAGCGTCAACGGCAACGCGAACAACGGTTTCAGCGCGGCATCGCGCGGGTGGCTTGCCAGCCACTGCGCATACAGCCGGTTGCGTGCATCGGCCAGGCCCGTGCTGATCAGCGCGTTGGCGCCGCGCCCGTCTTGCAGGCGCCGCGACGGATCCTGCGGAATGACCGCCAGCGTCAATGCCTCCGGCAGCGTCAGCTGATCGGCGGGCTTGCCGAAATAGATCAGGCTGGCGGTACCCACGCCCTGCACGTTGGCGCCGTAGGGCGCGTCGTTGAGATACGCCTCCAAAATCTGGTGCTTGGAATAAAACAACTCCAGTTGCAATGCACGCGCGATCTGTCGCAGCTTGCCCACCGGCGTGCGTGTATTGAGCCCCCACAGCAGCCGCGCCAACTGCATGCTGATGGTCGAACCGCCCTGCGGCGCGGCATGCCGCACGTAGGTCATCCAGGCGCCACGCAGCAAGCCATAAGGATTGACCCCGGGATGCCAGCGGTACCAGCGGTCCTCGTGCAGCAGCACCGCGTCGATCAGTTGCGGGGAAATGTCCTTGAGCGGCACCCACAGGCGATATTGCTGGTCGCTGGCCAGCGTCAGTCGCAACAGATGCCCTTTGTCGTCGTACACGGCGGTCGAGGCCGGCAGCCAGCCGCGCAGCGGCGAGTGCGGCCACAGGCGGCAGCCCACCAGCACGGCAACCACCAGGGCGATGGCCGCCAGCCAGTTCTGCCAGCGCCATAACCCGTGTGTCAACGCATGGGCCAGTGTGCGAATGAATACCGGCATATCGCAGAACGATGCCCTCCCGTCGGCGACGGGAGGGCATGGACGTACCTCAGGGTTTGTCTGTCACGGTCAGCACGCTGCCACCGGGCGAACGTGCCTGGATGCTGCGGTCGTACATCGATTCGGCGTACGCCGGCGGTATGGCGAACTTGCCGGCATTGGTGGCGCGGATGCGATAGACGAATTCGTGCACGTCAGGCGTTGCCGTGCCGTAGATCACCACGCGGTCCTCGCGGATGTCGGCGTACTCCAGCTGCCAGTTCGATTGCGACAGGCCAATAGGCGAACGCCAGGCCGGCGTGGCGGTCTGGTTGTCGCTGCCGCCGGACGCGTTGTCGCCGCTGTTGTTGTCGCCGCTGCCGCTGTCGCCGTTGGAGGCATTGGCGACCGGCGGGGGCTGGATCACCGGCTCAAACCCGCCGGGCAGCAGATCGACCATGGCGACGTTGCCCACGCCCTGCTCGCCCGTCGCGCGGATGCGCACATGCACGTCGATCTCCTGTCCAAGCGCGACGGTATCGACCGGCTTGCCTTGCGCATCGGTGTAATCGCGCACGACTTCGATGCCGTTCTTGATCGCGGCGGTCGGCTGCACGCGGTCGTAGCCGCCCTGGCTGGCCACATGCCATGCCGGCAGAGTGCTCTGGTTGATGAAACGCAGTTTGCTGGCCGCCGCACTCCAGCTACCTGCCTGCAGCAGATCGCCCTGGATGCTGGCGATGGACTTGGCGCTGCCATCGGCGTGCACTTCCTGGATGCTCAGTTTGTCGAGCTGGCTGGCGTTCTGGTTGGCATAGCTGTCCAACGCAAGGATGGTCATGGCCGAGGACAAGGTGTTGAAGTCGTCATGGGCAAGCGGCCAGGCGATGTTTTCGAACACCCGCGGCGGCAAGGCATTGGCCCGCTCGGGGAAATGCTTGGCCAGCAGATAAAGCACGGTGGCATCGCGAACCAGCGGATCGTAGTAATAGCCGTAGACGAAGTCCTCGCTCGCCTGCGAACGTTCCAGTTGTTTTTCCGGTCCGGCGATCAGGCGGTTCGCTTCGTCATCCTGCTTGAGCAGCTTGTAGGATGCCGCCAGCCATGCCGCGGCCAGGTCGTTTTTCCAATCCTTTGGATAGGCGTCCTGCAGGCGTCTCTGGATCGATGCCAGCGCGTTGGTGGTGACATTGCCCTGCCGCGTCAGCAGATAGGCCGCATACGCGCGCTGGCGCAGCAGATCGAGCGAGTCCATGCCCTCGTTGCTGGCCAGCTGCTGCAGGTACTTGTTGCCGGCATCGAGCATGTCCTGCGGCACCGCCGTGCCGCGATCGCGTGCTTCGAGCAGGAAATTCATCGCATAGTTGGAGACGAACGGTTCGGAGTCGGGCGTCGCCGCCCACAGGCCGAAACCGCCTTCGCTGTTCTGGCGCGCGTGCAGCACGTCGAGCAACTTCGCCATCGCATCGGCGTTGCTGATCTTCTTGTTGTCCTCGCCGCCGAACGCGGGCTGCAAGGCGTGCGCGAACACCGGCACCTGCGGCCACTTGGCCACGATCAGGCGCGGCATCAACATGCTGACGACCTGTTCGCTGCAGTAGTTCTGGTAGTTCACCAGGTAACTGGTAAGGCCCTGCGCAAGCACCACCGGCAACGGCGAGATGGCCGCATCGCGCGAAGCGTAGGCATCGAACATCGGGCGCAACGGCGACAGCTCGACCTGGCTGCGCGTAGCCACCTGCCCCACATCGACCTGGGTGCGGTACGCGGCGGCCGGCCGCACCGAGACATCCACCGCCTGGCTGGCCGACTTGCCCCCGTACGCCGCGGTGAAAGCCAGGTGGCCCGAACCGAGCTGATCGGTGGCCTTCAGATGAAAGCGCACCACCCCCTCGCGCATTTCGCCAAGGCTAAGGCTTTGCGTAGCCCCGCCTATGATCTGCAGCTGCGGCCCGGCCTTAAGCGTCACCGTCACCGGCACCTGCTTGCCGCCAAGGCCGGTGAGGTTATTGGCCACGCCCACGCTTACATACACCTCATCACCAGGCGCCAATGTCGTGGGCGCATTGGGCGAAAGCACGAAATCGCCACGTACCGTGGTGCTGCCTTCGAAGGTACCGATACGATCGGACGACACCGCCACCGCCATCACGCGCAGCTTGCCGTTGAAGTAATCAGGCACGGTATAGGTGAAATCCTTTTCGCCATCGACATCCACCACGCCCGACCAGAACACCACCGGTTTGTCGCGCTTGCGCTTGAACGGATTGAGCTGGCGGCTGATCGCCGCGTCCGCATCGCCGCCGGGCGCGGCAGCGGAGGCCATCAGTTTCTCGAAGTCGGGCAGGATCAGGTCGAGAATCTGTGAGGTCTGCACTTCCAGCATCTTTTTGCGGAAGAAAAAGCCAAGCGGATCGCCCAGCTTGTAGCGCGCCACCTGCAAAATGCCCTCGTCCACCGCAAACACCACCGCTTTGGCAGGGTGATCGGCGTGCAGCTTGAAGGTGACCGTGTCGCCGGGCTTCACCAGCGCCGGCGATTGGACCGTGATGGGATCGCGGCGCGCATCCAGGTTCACCGAGAACGGCACCACGCCATAGCTCAGCGGACTCATGAAGATCTCGTCCGACGACGGATCGCGCACGAACTGCACGTTGATATAGCCGTTGCCTTCGAAATCCTTCGGGATGGTGATCTGCTGCACCGAACTGGTGGTATCGGCGTGGAACCAGGCGTGCGCGTAGACCTTGTCGCGCTCGATAGTGATCAGGCCGCTGCCGACGTACGGCGCATGGATCGAAATGTTGACCGTATCGCCGGGCTTGTAATCGGGCTTTTCCAGGCTCAACTGCAGCTCGGCGTTGCGGTCCAGCGAACGCGACAGGTTGGCGGCGCCCGCCACCGAGTACGTCACGCGATTGACTTCGATGCGATCGCTGCCACGCAGGATGACCAATGCGTAATTGCCCGGTTTATCGGTGGGCAGGGTGTAATCGAGACCGCCTGCCGGTATCGCCAGCGGTTGCTCGTTGACCGGAATTTCCTTGAGCTTGGATTCGTATTTGTAGACGCCCGAATCCTGCTTGGTGAGCACGGAAACATAACGACGCTCGATCAACTGCGCCTTCAGTCCGTCGAGCTTGATCGACTTCGCCTGCGGGTCGATCGCCACCAGGTGCACTTTGCGCACGGCGTTGCGATTCACGTAGTCGAGGTCGTCCTCACTGCGGTAGCCGATCAGCCAGTCGTTGCTGGACACCAGCGTTTGCGCCGCAGCGGCAACGGTGCGTCCGCTATCGGCTTCATGTGCCTTGGCCAGGAAGTACAACTGGTAGGTGGCCTGGGCGTATTTTTTCAGGTCCAGATCGAATTCGGCATGGCCCTTGTCGTCGGTCTTGCCGTCCTGCAGGGCTTCGTCGTAACCATCCTTGGCGCGATGTACGTCGTAGAAGTGGTAATCGGGCCAGCTGCGGAACGCGGGCCACGCCGGGCGCAACGTAAGCGACGCTTCCACGCGCCGATCCGCCGCGGGGGTGCCGAACAGGTTTTGCACGTCCACCACGCCCTTGAGGCCATCGGGCTTGACCCACCCCTCGGTCACCTGGCTGGACAGCTTGGCTGCCACTTTCATGCGATCGGGCAGGAACTCCTTGACCTGCACCGTGGTGTTGCCGATCTGCGTATCGGCCTTGCCGTCGCGCACGATGTAGAGGTTCACCGCCCAGGTGCCGGTGGGCGCAGTCTCGGCCGTGGTGTAGGCCAGTTCGCCGAAGCCGGAATCGTCCATCTTCAGCGGCACCTGTTTCACGGTGACGCCGCGCGGATCGACAATGTCGGCTTCCAGCGGAATGCCGGCGACGTCGCGTAGCCAGCTCGCCGCCCTCACGATCAGGCCAATATGGATGTCATCGCCCGGGCGATAGATGCCGCGGTCGGAGAACAAGTAGCCCGACAGCGTGCCTGGATTGACCGAACTGGCGTCGCCGCCGATGTCAAAGCGCGAGTAGTCGAGCTGGCGGTCGTAGCCGCCGACGGGCAGGAAGGAAAGGTCTTCGCCCTTGCTGACGATATATAGCGCGGGGCGTTTCTCGCGATCCAGGCCTTTGAACGTGGGAAAATGCACCACGCCATCGGCGCCAGTGGCTTGTGTGTAAAGCGTCTGCCCGTTCACCGCCAGCACCGACACACTGGCATCGGCCACCGGTTGCCCGGTGCGGATGGACTGGACGAACACGTCCTGGCTGCCGTCAAGCGCACGCTTTACCAACAGGCCCAGGTCGGTCACCACGATCAGGCGGCTGTCCTGCGCGGCGTCGTCGCTGTCCGTATCGGCGTTGGCATCATCGCTGGACACATCCGCATCCGCCGGCGCGCCGGGCGGTGGCGGAGCGACGCCTTGCTGCTCACGCGCCCTCGCCTTGGCTTCCCGCTCGGCGCGCTTTTTTGCCGCCGCGGGATCGAATGCATACAGATGAAGCAAAAACACACCGCGCTTGTTGCCTTGCAGGTACTGGCTCAGATCCACGCCCTCGTAGTGCGCATGCGCGGGATCGTCGGTAGGGAAGGAGCGCTTGACCTCATAGCGTTCCACGATGTGTTCCTCGCCAAAGCCTTCCATCAGTTGCGGATGGCTGTAATCACCCTGGTTGAGGCTGACCAAGTGCTGCAGCTGGTCAGGCAGCACACGGCCCACTTCCAGCCGCATGCCGCTCATGTTGCGCGACACAATGGAGATGCGTTTGCTGCCGCTAAGCGAGAGCAATGAACCGCTTGCCATGAAGTGCAGCAGTTTCGGATAGTCGGGCACCGTGATCACCTGCGCCACCGGCTCGCCGAGCACGTAACCGCCGAACGATTTCAGCCCCTTGTCGATGCGTACGTAAATGCGCTGGCCGGGGTTGGCGTGGAACTTGAAACTTTGCAGCGCTTGGTAGTCGTTTTCCGTAGGTACCACTTCCAGCGGAAGCTGTTGCGATTTGCGCAGGGTGTCGTCGCCGACTTCGTCCACGCTCCAGTCGTAATTCGCGTTTTGCGGCTGGCTGGCCGAATCGCCGTCTTCCCCGCCGTGGTCTTGGTCCGGCGCTTGCGCGTTGTTCGCTCCCGGCTTTTGCGCCGGCAACACCCACGCATGGACCAGGCTCGCCAGGTCGCTGTCGCGAACGGCGCCACCCAGGTTGACCACCATCACCTGCTCGGGCTCGTATTTGTCGTTGTCCACCAGGGTGGGACTGATGTCCTGCACGGTAAGGCTGTACAAACCCGGTACGCGCACGCTGGTATTGATCGCAATCTGCGTGCCCTCGCCGCCGCGCGAGCTGCGCACGCCGCTGTCGAGGTTTACCGCGACCGAGCCGTCGTCGCGCGGCAGGTCCAGCGGCTGGGAATGGATCCACGCGTGAAGCTTGAACTGATCATAGGTGACGCTGAATTTCAGCGGCGCACCCGAATTGTCGCCCTTGCCGGCCAGGATCAGCGCAATGCGTTTTTCAAATTGGGCGGTGTCGACCGGATAGTTGAAGTTGACCGGAACGATCGTTTTCTTCGCGGTGGGATCCTGCGGATCCTGATAGAACTCGCCGGTGCCGAAGCTGGCGGTGAACGGCTGCGTATCGAACTCGAAGCGATCGTTGGCCATCAGCACGTGATGGGCGAAGGCCTGCCGCGTGTCGAAACGGACCTTGTAGTGCTGCCCTATCGGCCAGTCGGCGGCCGGCGTGAAACGCAGGGTGCGGTCATCCACCCAGGTCCATTGTCCCTTGGTATCGGGCTGCATGGTGATGCCCGCCGTCACCGGCTTGCCGACCAGCTCGATGGGCGCGGCGGAGCCGGAAAAATCCACCTCCAAGGGGTGAATGACCAGCGGGAGTTTGCTGTAGTCGGTGATATCGGGCGCACTAACCTGCCAGCTGATTTTCTGCGGCTCCCTGGGGCGCGGACGGTGCTTGTACCACTGCCATCCAAACCATCCGCCGCAAACCAGCAGCGCCACGGCCAGCACGGCGGCAGCCGATTGCCGAGGGCGCCGGCGCACCACGTGCACCCATGCGGGCGCCGACCAGCGGAGCTGGCCTACCAGCGGCGCAAGCATCCATCCCAGGGCGTTGAGAAGTCCGGCGACAAGGCGCACCGGCAGCAGTAACAGAAAGCGCAGCAAATCCATAATGCCTTCCGATGTTCAATCCGTTAAATAACCACGCCGTTTTGCACGTCGTGGCGTTCGTCCACCTGCGGGGACGCGTCACGCCTCCCGGGCATGACCGCATTTGGATCAGGATTCCCCATGCACAGACTGCTCGAAAAAGATGGCAGCCTGCGGACACGATTCTGACACGGCCGGCCCACGTAGGGCAGCGCCATGACAAAAAAGGCGCCGGTTGCCCGGCGCCTTTGGCATAGAGCGGTGTTTGCCGCTTAGAGCTGGCTGGAAAACTCGCGAACGGTCTGGGCCAGCACCGGATCTTGCATGGCCATATGCATGGTCGCGCGGACCAGGCCCGCCTTGTTGCCGCAGTCGAAGCGGGTGCCTTCAAAGCGGTAGGCCAGCACCTTGCCTTGTTCCTTGAGCAGGGCCTCGATCGCGTCGGTCAGCTGTATTTCCCCGCCCGCGCCGGCCCTGGTGTGCTCCAGCAGATGGAAGATGCGCCCCGGCAATACATAGCGCCCCACCACCGCCAGGTTGGATGGCGCGTCGGCAGGCTTGGGCTTTTCGACCATGAAACGGATACGCGCACTGCGCTCGTCGATCGTCTGGGCGTCAACGATGCCGTATTTGTCGGTCTGGTCGTGCGGAACCTCCTCGACGGCGATCACCCCGGCATTCTCGGCCTGGCTGAGTTCGGCCATCTGGCGCAAGGCACCCTTGCCGCGGTTCCAGATCAGGTCGTCGGGCAGCACCACGCCGAACGGCTCGTCGCCCACCACCGGCTTGGCGCACAGCACGGCATGGCCAAGGCCAAGCGCTTCGGGCTGCGTCACGAAGATGGCGCGCACATTGCGGGGCAGCGTACCTTGCACCAGCGCCAGCAGCTCGTCCTTGCCCTTTTCCTGCAGCTTCGCTTCCAGCTCGTAGGCCTTGTCGAAGTAATCGGCAATGGCGTGCTTGTAGCGATTGGTGACGAACACCAGCGTGTCCGCACCCGCATCGACGGCTTCGTCGACGGCGTACTGAATGAGCGGCTTATCCAGCACGGGGAGCATTTCCTTGGCGACAACTTTCGTGGCCGGCAGGAACCGCGTACCCAGCCCCGCCACGGGAAACACTACCTTGCGCAATGGCTTGCTCACTCACTTTTCTCCGATTTCGTTACGGCGTATTGAAACGACATTGTCCGGCTGCGACGCATCGGTCCAGCAGAACGAGGGAAGCAGATTGGAAACGCAGCGGCGCAGTTCGTCTTCATCGTAGCTGCGGACCGCATCGGCCGCCTTGGCGATTTGCGCCTGCAGGAGGTCCCAGGAAACCGGACGATGCTGCGCCAGGAAAATCTTGTTGTGCCGGGTAGCGCTGTAGTTTTCCAGCGGATGGAACAGCTCCTCGAAAAGCTTTTCGCCCGAACGCAGCCCCGTGTAAACGATAGGAATCTCGGTGCCGGGTTTCTTGCCCGCCAGCCGGATCATCTGTTCGGCCAGATCGCGGATCTTGACCGGCTCGCCCATGTCCAACGCGAAGATCTCGCCGCCCTTGCCCAGCGCAGCCGCCTGCAGGATCAACTGGGTGGCTTCGGGAATGGTCATGAAATAGCGCGAAATTTCCGGATGCGTGACCGTAACCGGGCCACCGGCCTGGATCTGCTGGCGGAACCGCGGCACCACGGAGCCGGCCGAATCGAGCACGTTGCCGAATCGCACGGTGATGAAGTGCGTACTCGAATGCGCGTTGAGGTTCTGGCACCAGATTTCGGCGATGCGCTTGCAGGCCCCCATCACGCTGGTGGGGTTGACCGCCTTGTCGGTGGAGATGAGCACAAAGCACTCCACCCGCGTTTCGCTGGCAAGATCGGCCACCGTGCGCGTGGCCAGTACGTTGTTGCGTACGGCCGTGCGCAACTGGCCCTGCAGCATCGGCACGTGCTTGTAAGCCGCCGCGTGGAAAACCACCTGCGGCCTGGTTTCGGTGAACAGGCGGCGCATGGCGATCGGATCGCCGCAGTCGGCCAGCACGCCGTTGAGCAGCAGCTCCGGATAGGCGGCGCGCAGCTCCTGCGAAATCTGATAGAGGTTGTATTCGCACGACTCCACGATAGTGAGCGCATGCACACCCAGTCGCGCCACCTGGCGGCACAGCTCCGAACCGATCGAACCGCCGCCGCCGGTCACCAGTACGCGGCGACCGGTCAGCGTCTCGCGGATCTGGGTCCAGTCCAGTTCCACCGTATCGCGACCGAGCAGGTCTTCGATGGAAACTTCCTTGATTTGATTGAATTGCGCACGGCCTGCGACCACGTCCTCCAGCTTGGGCACGGTGCGGTACGGCAGGCCGGTGCGATCGCAAAGTTCCACCACCTGCCGCATCTGCCGCGCACTGGCACCGGGCAAAGCAATCAGCAGCATCTGCACGGCGGCTTCCTTGGCAACCTCGGGAAGCTGTTCAAGCGTGCCGAGCACGGGCTTGCCGTTGATGCGCGCGCCGCGCAGCGAACGCTGGTCGTCCACAAACCCGACCACCACATAGCTGCTGTCGCGATGCAGATCGCGCGCCAGCGCTTCGCCGGCGCGATTGGCGCCGACGATCAGGACGCGTTGCGTCTTGATCTGCATGAACAGGTCGATGCGGCTGTCCTTCCAGAAACGATAGGCCAGGCGCGGCGTACCCAGAAACAGGGCCAGCACGAACGGATAGAGCAGCAGCACCGAACGCGGCACGCCGTCCAGACGGCCATACAGAAACAGCGCCACGCCTATGGCCACCGTGCCGACGATGGCGGCGCGCAGGATGTTCCACAAATCAGGCAGGCTGGCGAAACGCCAAACACCCTTGTAGAGCCCGGTCCATGCGTAGATCAGGCCTTGCACGGCCAGCACGATCGGGAACTCGAAAAATCCGAACGTCACCAGCAAGTGCGGATCGAGCGCGTAGCGCAATTCCTTGGCCACCCACCAGGCCAGCGCCGTGACCAGCAGGTCGTGCACGACCACCGCCACGCGTGGATGAACTACCCCGACCCATTTACGTATGGACATAACGAACCTTGTATCGATCTCGCCGGATCAGACGACGTTTGGCCATAAACCAGACCACCGTCGCGACCGCATAGGTAACGATGCAGGCAAACAGCCCCATCCCTGGCCTATTGAATGCCAGCGCCGCTAACGGCGCCGCCACCAGCAGGTTCCACCCCACATACCAAGCCGCTCCTGTTGCATGCGTGCCACCCCTCCGCACGATCCATTGATACAGATGCTCGCGGTGTGCAGTGTACCAGCGCCGCCCCCGCCACATACGGTTCAGCAGAGTAAGGCTGGCATCCGTCACGAATGCTGAACTGAGGATCACGGCCGGCCATACCAGCCCCTCCCGCACCCGCCAGAGCATCGCGCTGAGCGCGAAAACCAGGAGGCCCAGGCTGCCGCTGCCCACATCCCCCATGAAGATCCGGGCCGGCGACCGGTTGTAGCACCAGAACCCCAGGCAGGCGGCCGCCACGCACAGCGAGGCACCCGCCAGAGCCACTTGCCCCGCGCACCAGGCCAGCACCGCAAGCCCGCTGCCCACGAAGATGGCTTGCTGGGCCAGCAATCCGTCGATGCCATCCATGAAATTATGCAGATTGATGCTCCACGCGCCGGCCACCACCAGCAGGGGTAGCCAGAGCCAGCCGGGACCGTCGATCAGGAGCGCGAAGGAAAAAATCGCTGCCGCCAGCACCTGGACTCCGAAACGGGGAAGTACCGGCAGGGAATGGTGATCGTCCCACCAGCCGATCAGCGCTACCAGCGCGGTCGCAAGAAGCAGCGTGACGATAGCGTGAAAAGGCCATGGCGCAGGCAGATAAAACAGGCATGCCGCCATCGTGGGCAGCACCGACACGACGATGCCGATGCCCCCGCCACGCGGCGTGGGCAGCTTGTGCGAGCGCCGCTGGCCGGGCTGGTCCAGCATTCCGCGGCGGTTTGCATAGGCGATCGCCGCCCGCACCACGCCCAGCGCGATCAAAAAGGCAACCAGGACAACGAACGCGATCGGGGCAAGCCTAGCCACGACGGCTTCACTCATTGGCTACACCATGGATCGGCCGGATGGTGCTCCAGCCTTTGCAGCTGGGGCATTGCCAGTGGTGCGCCTTGGTACCGAAGCCGCAATGGCTGCAGCGATACATCGCCTGCCCTTCGAGCAGCTTCCTGGTCAGGTCGCGCAGGATCAGGAAATTTTCGCGCGCCTCGCCTTCGATCTTGTCCATCGTGGCATCGATCAAGGCCATCAGGCCGCGTACCGACGGACGCTGACGCAACTGCGAGGTAAGGAATTGGATGGCGGGCTTTTCGCCATCGCGTTTTTCGTAAAGGTGCGTGAGGGCCAGTACCGGCGAAATGCCGTGATAGCGCGCCAGGATATCGCGCAGAAAACCTTCGGCGCGTTCCATCTGGCCCGAGCGCGCATAGCTGTCCAAGAGCGGCGGCAAGATCTCCGGCACGAAGGCGATGTCCGCATCCACGGCGCGCTCATAGATATCCACCGCCTGGGCGTGACTGCCCTCCTCCGCATGCAGCCGCCCGGTAAGCATGAATGCACGCACGCAATCGGGCTGGCACGCAAACGCCTGCTCGAGGTATTCGCGCGCCTCGGCGCGCGCACCATGCTGGCGCGATTGCTCGGCGAGTTCGCAGTAGAACTGGGCGATGGTGGTTTCTTCCTCTTCGCCCGTCATGGTTTCCAGCCGGCGCGCATGCTCGATCGCCTTGTGCCAATCACGCTCGTGCTGATAGATGGCGATCAGGTGACGCAGGGCCGACGGGGCATGCGCATTCATCGCCACCAGATCGGAGAACAGCGCTTCGGCACGATCGAGCAGGCCGGCGCGCATGTAGTCTTCGCCCAGCTCCAGCAGCGCCACGGTCTTCATCCCTTCGGACAGGCCGGGCCTGGAGACAAGATGCTGGTGCAGACGGATAGCTCGGTCCACTTCGCCGCGACGCCTGAAAAGGTTGCCTAACGCTAAGTGCGTTTCCACCGTGTCGCGGTTGTATTCGGCGAGCTTGAGGAATACCTCGATAGCCTTGTCCTGCTCCTCGTTGAGCAGGTAGTTCAGGCCACGGAAGTAGTCAGAGGACAGTTCGCTGACCTGTTCGCCCGAACGGCGAACGCCCGCCCGCCGAGCGGTCCACCAGCCACTAAGAAAGGCCGCCGGTATGAGTAAGGCCAGCAGCGAGTAGAAAATGCTCATGGTGTCTTCGAAGCTTTCGCGCCCTGGGCTTTTGCCTGGCGTCGCACCTCGCGGCGATGGCGAGTGGTGACGCCCAGCCAGGCAGTGAGACCGCCAAGAATCCAGCCTATCGCCAGCACGGCGAGCAAGGCGGCTCCCTTGGGAATCTGGACGTGTGCAAAGGCCAGGTCGTAGCTGACGAGGTCCGCGTTGAGCGCCCCGAGTACCACTCCCCCGGCGATGAACAGCAGCAATAGCAGCATGACGATCAGTCGCATGCCGCGACTTTACCCGATTGGCTGTAGGCGGCACAGACGTGGATGAAGATCGATTCAGCCGAAGTGGCCATTATTCCCCCGCCCAAAAAGAAAGGCAGGTTCAGCCATCGGCCGCCTGCCTGTCGGAATAAGGATCGAGCAAGGAACGTCAGCCGTCTTTTTGCTCCAGATGCATGTTAACGCGCTCGCGCAGCTCTTTGCCGGGCTTGAAGTGCGGAACATGCTTGCCGGGCAGTGCCACGGCGTCACCGGTCTTGGGATTGCGGCCCATGCGCGGTGGACGGTAATGCAAGGCGAAACTGCCGAAGCCGCGCACTTCAATGCGCTCGCCGGTGGCCAAGGCCTGACTCATCTGTTCGATGACGTTCTTGACTGCCAGCTCGACGTCGCCAAACGCAAGATGGGTCTGGCGCCTCGCCAGCGCCTCAATCAGCTCGGATTTGGTCATGGGTCCCCAATGTCCGTGACGTGGAACGAGTTGGGGCGGCGTTGCCGCCGCCCCACTGCAAGCACTACTTAGTCAGCCTTGTTGAGCTGCTCCTTGAGCAGCGCACCAAGCTTGGTCGTGCCACCGGACGCGGACGAGTATTCCGCCATCGCGTCTTGCAGCTCTTCCTCGTCCTTGGCGCGGATCGACAACGACAGCTGGCGACCCTTACGGTCCATGCCCGTGAACTTGGCTTCCACCTTGTCACCCAGCTTAAGATGCTGCGTGGCATCGTCGATGCGTTCCTTGGCGATATCGCTGGCGCGCAGGTAACCTTCCACGCCATCGCCCAGGTCGATCACGGCACCCTTGGCATCGACTTCCTTCACGGTGCCGTTGACGATGGAGCCGCGCGGATGGACGGCCATGAAGTGGCCGAACGGATCCTGTTCCATCTGCTTGATGCCCAGCGAGATGCGCTCGCGCTCCGGATCCACCGCCAGCACCACGGCCTCGATCTCGTCGCCCTTCTTGAAGTTGCGCACGAGGTCTTCGCCGGAAGCCTGCCAGGAGATGTCGGACAGGTGCACCAGGCCGTCGATACCGCCATCCAGGCCGATGAAGATGCCGAAGTCGGTGATCGACTTGATCTGACCGGAAACCTTGTCGCCCTTCTTATGCATGGCGGCGAAAGCTTCCCACGGGTTCGAACGGGTCTGCTTGATACCCAGCGAGATGCGGCGACGCTCTTCATCCACGTCCAGCACCATCACTTCGGTTTCATCGCCAACCTGCACGACCTTGGCCGGATTGACGTTCTTGTTCGTCCAATCCATTTCGGAGACGTGCACCAGGCCTTCGACGCCCGGCTCGATCTCGACGAAGCAGCCGTAATCGGTGACGTTGGAGACCTTGCCGAACAGGCGGCTGCCGACCGGGTAGCGACGCGAAATGTTCACCCACGGATCGTCGCCCAGCTGCTTGAGGCCCAGCGACACGCGGTTGCGCTCGCGGTCGTACTTGAGCACGCGAACGTCCAGCTCGTCGCCGACGTTGACGACTTCGGACGGATGGCGCACGCGCTTCCACGCCATGTCGGTGATGTGCAGCAGGCCGTCGATGCCGCCCAGGTCCACGAACGCACCGTAATCGGTGAGGTTCTTGACGGTACCCTTGACCACCGCGCCTTCGGTGAGGCGCTCAAGCAGCTTCTCGCGCTCTTCGGAGAACTCGGTCTCGACAACGGCGCGGCGGCTGACCACAACGTTGTTGCGCTTGCGGTCGAGCTTGATGATCTTGAATTCCAGGTCCTTGCCTTCCAGGTAAACCGGATCGCGGACCGGACGCACGTCGACCAGCGAGCCCGGCAGGAACGCACGGACGTCCTTGATGTCGACGGTGAAACCGCCCTTGACCTTGCCGGAGATCTTGCCGGTGATGGTCTCTTCCTTGTCGAAGGCCTGCTCGAGGTCGTCCCACACCATGGAACGCTTGGCCTTCTCGCGGGAGAGCTTCGTTTCGCCGAAGCCGTCTTCCAGGGCATCGAGGGCAACCTTCACCTCGTCGCCAACGCGCACTTCCAACTCGCCGTTCTCGC
>Ga0335072_10000259_pt1 | contig 113560 bp, 119 predicted proteins | sample Lox_Sample_21_FD_206725 | JGI IMG/M metagenome (GOLD analysis project Ga0335072, IMG submission 206725) | Soil microbial communities from Loxahatchee National Wildlife Refuge, Florida, United States - Lox_Sample_2.1 | ecosystem: Environmental > Terrestrial > Soil > Wetlands | place: USA...
ATTGCTAGCCAGAAATAGCGTTACTAGAGCTCGTTTCGTCGATAATTTGCCGATCAAAAATAAGGTGGTCTGGAGGTGCTTTTCTGAGCTTATGAGTGCGCTCTGAAACCACCTCTTTTGCTGGTATCAACGCCTGCGAGGGCGAGGGATACATCTGGGTGGTGAAAGAGACGGTTTCTGAGCAGTAAAGGAAGAATCAACACCACATCCACGGTGATATTGCCGAATTAGGAAGTCAACACCATAAATTTCGCGACATTTCGATCGCGTTGGAAGGTAAAATGAAGCTTGCAATTGCACTCGAACGGCCAGCAAAATTATTAGCGAACTAGAGTGGGGCGCTAAAAAACGCCTTCAAGTTGTCAAAGGAGAACTTATTAGCTCACTCATAAGTTCAGCGCACAAACAAGCCCTTATTATTGAGGGATATGCTAAACGGAGGTTCCCCAACTATACCAGTTGTTATGTTCTTAATACTCCGTACTGCCTCAATGATATGAAACCACCCGATAACCACTCCTTTACTGTCTAGTCGTAGAAGATATGCTCATTGCATTTGTGTAAAGTATGCCTTCAATGGAATGAATGCGACCTAGCAACTCAAACCAAAGTACGAAGACAGACCCAATTCCACACCAAAAATGTTACAACAAGACTGTCAAGTGTGTCCTATATGCTCCACCCAGACCGATGCAAATTGAACTGTATTCTAGTTGAGTATCGAAGTGACCAAAAAAATTTATATCAGGAGCAGAAACCAAGGATTTCGTCCAAGTATCAAATGGTTTCTTAACATGGTCGAGTAGGAAAAGGTATGATCAAGGATGGAGTAGATGGTTTTCCATTCTGCATGGTTGTTCGAGGCGGAGAGACAATTTGAATGTCGTCGATAACAAGACAAGTCTTGTGCTCGTGACCGCAAGCTTTTGCTGAGATACGAGCGTGTAGGCTATAGCTGTTGAAGATGATGAAGCTTCTAAAACTCGGAAGCAACCTCTCCGGTACTTTGGTGTCGATGCTGAACGAAAATGTGTTTTCTGCCATAGCCTCAATGCTGTTGATAGGCTGATGTGCGGGGATATCGATCTTGCCTGGGACACAGGCAATTTCTTCCATATCGGTATCATTGGTGAAGTCATAGTTTGTTCTTTTTCCACGGCAGCCGGTATAGCACAAGAGCTGGAGCTCTTCGATTTGAATGTCGAAAGGTTTCATAAGCATCCCTTCATCAATTGTAAGTTCGCTGAAGGAGAGTTCGGCACGGATGCTAACGGCTTGACCCGCGACAATATCCAGTGGAGGATGTATAGTCATGATGGAAGATCCTTTCAGAGTCCGTGATCGATTTCGAAGGGGACGTGTTCTGCTTTCATCAATTGACTTCGTCCACAGCCCGGTTGATGAGTGAATAGGAGAAGCGATGGGGAAACCGGCAATAAGGCGTGTTGGTGTGTATAGTAGAGGAAGCTCAGTTTCCGCTAGTAGCTGCGTGCCGTGATATGCTTTGGCGCAAAGCATATATTCGACGGAGAATGAGCATTGTGGCATCCTGTGCTCGAGTGAAGGTGGTAGCGGATGGACCGAGTCACTCAGGTGTTGGTGCACAGCCTTCTGATAGAAAACTTTTCTCCTGTTCTCTGTGTTTGATGGAAACCGAAAGTCGAATTTCAAGTGAGAGTCCTGGGTGAAATCTCCATCGCCAGGTACGAAATTATCGTTCAAAGGTCTCTTGTAGGAGAATAAAATAGCTTCGTCCGCATAATGGCGTTTGAAGCCATAACTGTCGATGTCGGTATGGAAAGCGACCCTGCTCCTACCAAAAAATTCGATGTCAAAATGACAAGTTTTTTCAGGGCCAAAGAAGACAACGTATCCAGAAACGACGCTTCCAGGGGAAAAGAGTTGGTTTCCGTCTTGATTGACCTTGATATCGATTACTTTGGAAGGAGACACGGTCGAAGCTTGGGCGGGAAAACTGAGATCATGAAGACTGTGAGGCATCATTCGGAACACTTCAAGATTGTGCACAGCCTAGAAAGCCTGTTGAGCCAAAGACTGTGCAGGGAAGGAGAGCACAAATAGTGCAATTACGACAAGACGCACGAAAACGAAAAGAAGTAAGCCATTGGAGTGCCAAAACCGGGGGAGCGGTCATTAAGTATATCATCGTCGGAATGCTCCCGTCAGTAAGAAAATCTTCATATCGAACAAAGAACTTCTGTTCACTCTGTTTCAGAGGTTAGTCTAAAGGCACCGATTTTACACTCAGTCTCCCAATATCGAACATCTAACATCGATGCTGAGATGATTGATGCAAACGCTTTTCCATTGTTGTTCTCTTGCAACCAGATTGCAGACATAAAATTCTCCTTCGGAGGTTCTCTTCAGCGCACAGAGCAAAAGACGACCCCTGGACTGGTAGTTTCTTTTGCGGCTTCCAGCGACGCCTTGGGCGCCTCCACTTTCGGCCTACTCATCATTGGCGGTGTCTTATGAACGGAACCAAGCCGGACCTACTCGGTGATGCTGCTTTCAGGGCAGATGGCATCGTGCCATCCTGATTATGGGACCACTATTCGTTGACGGTTGACTGCATTCATCAGACCATTATTTGAATCTATCACCGATGGTTCAAATCAGAAATGAAGAAATTAGCATTATTGATTGGCAATGAAAGAGATCCATAAACCGGTCACACAGGGAATTTTCGCGCTCGGTTTAATACCGGCCTTCGGGCCGGAAAGCTGCTTTGACAGCTTGACGGAACCCAGCACGATCTAACAGAAAACTTTTCCTGGAGGAGGCTTGCGGAACAAGGATGGCGTGTATGAAATGGACGACATGCAGTTGGTAACCCCGGCAAAAAGAATGAGAGTTTCTTTTCCTTGTACGGTTCCTGCGCTCTCTTCTAGCTCCAGACCCCCAGATAAGATTCTCGCGACGCACTGTTTGTCGATCCTTGGTCGTTTGTTGCAGCACCCGCGCCCTCTGCTGTGCAAGCCCCTTGTACGTCCTGGCTCCTGCATATACGCCACTGCCCACTTGCCGACGAGTAGTAAGGCAAGTTCACTCCTTTCAATCCATCCGGATGATCTTGCGGTGATGTTCAAAATGTGACAATCGTATGGAGAGGATCCTCAGCAATGCACCCATCTCTGTTCGGGTTAGTTGCTCAAATCCTGCTCGAGCCAAAGTGGTAGGGATGAAAAGGCGCAGGAAGATCCCATCAGTCCACAAAAGCTGGAGAGCGGGACGTCCATAACCTGGTCGAAAATGTCGGTCGATTTTCATTGAATTCGGCCCAAGAAGAACGGAGCTGGTCGCTGAGAAAGCTCAAGAACGCCCGAACAGGCCCGGTTCCATTTGCGTCGGTCCTCAGAAGGGTTGCGTTCCATGTGCGACGTCGGCCCCCAAAGGGAAGCAATTATCTCTTGGGCTACGATATCGTATTACCAGATGAGCAGAACATGCGATGGGAGATTGAACCGCCATCGATTAAGAAGGGAAGTCTGGTCGGTGTAGTAGTACTGCTAGCGAGAGAAATCCGTTAGATACTATATTGGCGTAACGTATTTAAGTACCGTAGTCCTTGAAGTCCAATGTAAGGAGAATTGACGCTGTTCATTCTCAGAGGGCTTGCCGATCTGGCACACATAACTGACATGAAAACTCGTTCTCAAAGCGATGCAATGCAGATATGTTTCCTCAAAGCCTCTGATATATTTCCCCTGGTTTCATCTTCCAAAGTGGGAGCTTCACCGATAAATTCGACGGTGCATTTAGCGAAGTGGCGGCACGAACATACCAAAAGCGTTCAGGGCTTCAACAGCGTATTACCTAGACTACAGTCTTGGAACTCTGGAATGCTTGGTCTAGCAAGCTGAGAGCGATTACAGTTGACTAGTCATGCTCGTTGATGACTGATCGTTTGAGCTGTTATTGCGCCCACACGAAATGGCATTGCCAAGACGGGACTTTAAGGATATAAACTCCAACTTTCGTCTCAGACCGCGCAGCGAAATCCTTAGTCCATGAAACTCTTCGGTGATGTCTATAGGGCTTATTTAAATTTTCGAATTTGCCGTACGGAATTCTTTAATCATGGATGACGTCTACAACCCCCCTCTCGCTTTGACCGTTTTGTCTGGGATATTCCTGTTACTTGGTGCCATATTTTTCGTGATAGTTGCAGCCGATATCATCTGGCGTAGAGGTTGGGAGTCTATGATGTTGATAATGTGCAGTATCTTCAACCTTCGTCCGATGAGACCAAGCTGATTCTCTTAGGATACCCACTTACACTATCAATGCAACTTATACAGGACCGTTGGCACTGTATCTCTACTTCAAATACGGAAGAGCGCAAAAATTAAATAAGCCGAAAGTGAAAACCAACAAGAACCACTCAAATAGCATGTCGAATGAAAAAGATGTCGAAGCAGGGCAGCCAGCTAGTCAGTCAATGTACGACCACATGATGCACGACGAACACCAAATGCATCACGACCACCAGATGGAAAGTGAACACCAAATGCATCGCGGCCATCAGACGGAAAGCGAACACCAGATGCACGACAGCCATCAGATGCATCAAGGCAATGATAGTCAGCACCCGCAAATGGGCATGCACCACGACCAGCATCACGAAAGGCCCTTGACAAATTGCCATCAAGATAACGTTAACCATATGGACCATCATCAGACGCCTGCTCACAAAGAATATGATTTTTCGAAAAACATACACTCCATGGACAACATGGGCGGTAATCATATGCACATGAGGATGGACGAAGATCGACCATTCTGGGCTACCGTCCTAATAGGAGTCGCTCATTGTGGAGCAGGATGTAAGTGAGAACAAGTTCCATCCTAAGTATCCAAACTGAAATTGTACCTCTACCACTAGGCGTCCTTGGAGACCTCGTTGGGGAATGGTTAGGGTGGGGAGTCAATGCCATGATCAATGGACGTGGTATTTGGCCAGGACTTCTGATCGACTACGGATTCGCTCTTTTCTTTGGGATATTCTTCCAGTACTTCTCTATTGGCCCGATGTCTGGGCAGTACGGCCCTAAGACGTTACTCCGGGCAGCGAAAGCGGACTTTTTAAGCCTGACTGCCTTTGAGATTGGGTACGTAATGCGGTGTTCTTTAAGATCATCTTGATGGTCTCGATTAACTTCTGAACAGGTTGTTTGGTTGGATGATCGCCTATAATGTTGGAATTTGGAATTACAACCTTAAGACCGATACATGGACATACTGGTGGATGATGCAATTCGGAATGATTTTGGGATACATAACGTCTACACCCGTCAACTGGTTTCTACTCAAGTATGGCATAAAGGAACCTTGTGCGTGATAGAACATGAAGCAATCAAAGAACTCTACCACCACTCATCTTAGGGTCACAGAGAAAATTGCTAGTGATGTTCTACCAGACCCCTGGGAACTCATCATGATATACCGGCCTCGTCTTGTCCGCTCCACATTCCTTTCGTCCACTTGCCTTCGCTTTTCAATTCTTTTGCTATTTACATCAACAAGATATTATCGCTAGAGAAAAATAAAGCTAGAGGAAGCTTATCGCTACTCCTCCATGTACCAAGGGTTAGGATAAGAAGTCACGTGAAGTTGTAACTCGGCACGCCCTTTGGATGACAATTAACAGGGCATCCAAACTTAGGTTCATTTCCTATTTTACAGAGATCTTTTCCTTGTAATAATCTCCAAAATATGATTGAATTCATGCGGCCTTATAAAATATAGAAAGAGCATGGGCCAATCGTCACGCCTCTTTTTACTCGCACGATATTCGAAAAGAACAGGTGTATCATGGATCAGAACCCCAACTATGAGCTACTCAACATTAAGCGGAACTTCTACCATAAGCCCTTCTAACAGCAATGTTTCGAATCAGCAAAGGGTTTATATCCTTGGAACGGGCAATATTGGGACCATTGTGGCCCATTCATTAGCTAGCTTGCCGGATTCAATTCGACCCCGAATCACACTGATTCTGCACCGCAAGAGCCTCCTGGATGCCTGGAAGAGAAGAGGAGAGACTATCGATATGCTTCGGTATGAAGATGGTGTGTCGCAACCCCGAGGTGGCATAGACGTTGAGCTTGTTGAACCGGAGTCGTCGCAGGAAACCAGTCGTCCCGCTGGTAGGGAGACACCACAATCACAAGAGCCAATTCGCCATCTTATTTTGTCCGTCCTCGCCTCGCAGACTACTAGTGCTTTGGCTCCAATTAAGCATCGTCTCGACCAAAACAGTACTGTTCTATTTCTCCAGAACGGAATGGGAAGCCCAAATGAGGCGGCAGAAAAGATATTCCCATCTCTGGACACGCGGCCCCATTTCTTGCAGGGTATAGTTCTACCAGGTGGGTGGACACTTGAACCGTTTGTCGTCCGACACGCTGCAAAGGGAAACCTCCCAGTAGGAACGATCCCGCGTAGCGAACAGTGGAAAGCCGAAGATCAAATCGACAACAAGGCGGACGAAAGTGGGAATGAAAGCTCACGCTACATAATCGACATTCTCTCTAAACCGCCTGTACTTGCAGCGGAGGAAGTTGATTACACGGAACTTTTTCAGCGACAGCTAGAAAAGCTTGCTATCAACATTGTCGCAAACCCTCTCACAGCTATTTTGAACGAGTCTAACGCGGTGCTTCTACAACCACCACTTCTACCAACAATACAAGCTCTGATTGGAGAGACGGCAGCCATTATTCGCGCGCTCGCTCAACTGAAGGGCATCACTGGCTCGAGAGAACGGTTTTCGGCTCGTACATTGGAAAGCAGAGTAATGGGTTATTTAGTCCGGGTGCCGGAGAACACTACATCGATGTGTCAACATCTCCGTGCAGGGAAGAAGACTGAGATAGAGTACATTAATGGATATCTGGTCAAACGGGCGAGGGAGATGGGCGTACCATGCGAGTTGAATTCCATGTTGTACCAGCTGATCTTGACCAAGGAAGCGATTAACCAGGCAAGGCAAGGCTGAAGGAAATAGTCGTGAACGCTGATATTTTGTGTCGTAAGCTCGATTAACCTTCTATTGGCGCCTGGGTTTCGAAATGAAAGCCTAGCCCGGATGTAAGGGAAATCTACGGGCTAGGGATTCAGAATGGAATCCATCCATGTAATGGAGATATATCAGCGTATCTCCATGACACTTTGTCGATATCCAAGCGAACTAGTACGTCCATCTACGACGGCGTGCGGCTGAGGCTGATCTGGCTCTCGGTTGCCTTTAGCCCTCGACGCCACCATCTGACAAAAGTAATCAAAGCACGCTGAGTAGAGAAGTGTACTCTGCAATGGCATGCATACACTGCTCCAATAGAAAATCCGAAAACCGAGTAACTGATATTTTGGCGCGTTTGGGCTGCATTCAATACATCCTGTTGTAGAACAAGATGCCAGGGAAGATACTTGAAACTATCGATTTTCGGTGGTGAACGGTGGACCCTTGCCTTATCGTATGCTATTTCGGGCAGGGGGCAACCTGTGCGTTACATTGATTCGTGTTGTCTACGCAAACTGTATTTTGTCACTTTTCACTCCTCCATCGCGATTCAAGATCAGTCCACAACCACGTTGCCGACTATGTTGTCCTCTCCATACCGTCAATGATGCTTCCCCGTCGATTCGGAACACTTGTAGGCCTAGCCGCCTTCACCCTCCTCCTCGGTGCCTTCTTTTTCAATGGACACTATGGATTTTACGGTTCATCGCTAGGGGCATCACGACCGCCTTCTGCTGCTGCAGGAGAAAATCAACCCCATCCTCCGCTTACCGAGTCTCGGCCTCACCATGCTGAGCCTGAAGAGCAAGAGGTAGACGAACCTGCGCACCACACCACTCCCTCTGCCTCCGTTCAGAGCAACACCCTCTCTACGGTTACGCCATCTTCAAATCCGAAGTCGAAACCCTTAGGAACCTCAACAAAACCTTCAGCACCTCAATCAACGGAACAAAACCATGCCGATGTAAAGTGGCCAGATGAGTTGAGAGTTAGCATAGTCGAGAGCGGCGGCTCTCACGAAGAGGTTGTGGCGGCATTCACGCATGCCTTTGGGTTGCAGAAGAATGTCAAGCTCAGCTTATATTTGCTACTCAAGAGATTCGGTCTCACCGAACTCATCGAGTCATTTTCGTTGCCGAGTGGTCTTTCGCCGATCCAGTCTTCCTACGACTTCCCGAAACTTTACGACGACAATACTATTCCACATGTTCTCGTGGCAACCACTTGCGAGCTCGATCTCCTTCGTCTGGATCAAGCCATTCATGGACTTTTGAATGCCGGCAAAACCTATCTATTCTGCGTGGTGCACCACGCAGACAAATGGGCAGAGGAGGAAAAGTTGCAAATCGAGACTTCGGATTGGATTGAGCAAGCAAGGATAACATTTCTGACATTAAGCCCGCACACGGCGGAATATTTCAAGTCTGTGGCCATTTCGAGATGGGAGCTCAAAGATTATGTTTTTGTGGATTATCTCACTCCTGTTTATCCGGTGTCTCACAATCGCTCAATTGATGACCTGGTGGGTGAGGATGAGCTTCTCTTCGCTATGCAAGGCGACTACGATGCTCGGCGACGCGACTATGGATCCATATTTTCGCAGCTGGAGAAATTCGTGAAGTCTCCAGAATACTCCGAGGAAAACAAAAATCTTTATCTCCACTTGCTAGGACATGGCTCGGAGCCTTTGGTGCCGGCTAGCCTTAAAGAGCATATCGTCTTCGACTCCAACCTTGATTACTTGGATTACTATGCGGTATTGGACCGCTCATTTGCGCTTCTTCCCGCGTTTGCAACAAACGACTATCTCGATCGGAAGGCTTCATCCTCTATTCCCGCGGCTTTAATCGGAGGGACGCCGCTGGTCGCAACTCAGGCTATGCTGGACGCTTACAGCTACCTGACAAAAGACGTTGTGTGGTTTCAGAAGGAAGGTGAGACAGACATGGATGTCGTGGGGCGAGTACTTCAGATGTCGCCAGATCAGCGACAGCGCACTAAGGACGCCGTGCAAAAGCGGTTGGCTACACTTGTTGAAGACAACATCGCCAAGGCCGAGGCCTGGGTTGAAGACTCGTTGCGATGGGTAGTTGTTTGAAGCCGGGGATTGCATGCTTAAGCATAACCTTTCGGTCTCAACTTAGACCAGTCGCGAGCGATGCAAGCACCGCAGGACAGGATCGGATTTATGAGGAATCACAAGGCAAGTCATATCCTTGTTGAGAAGACCGACAGCGGAGCACTGAAACCGTACGGTTCAAGACTTCGTCCGCGGTCAGAACTTTCTACCCATGACCGTTACCGAATTGACGGGCCGAAATATATAATGTTCGGCTTCGGCCGGGCACGGAGAAAACGTGCGCAGACGTATCAGACGCCAAAAGCTTTGACAATGGAGAGATTCCCAGCGAGTGGCATCGATAGCGGCAATGGCAGTCAATTAGCCTCTGACCTTTCCACCCTTCAGCTCGCGGTAAAGACCCATTTCGGAAGTGTGAAATGCCTTTCTGTTTTCTTAAAGGGAAAAGCAAGCCCGGCGGCTCCAACAAATAGCATCTGATACCTCATCAGTTCGATAATTGCCCTTTCAGTCTGAGCCAGCGCAGTCAGCAAGGTGCTGACAGCACCCTAGATCTGCACTGAGTAAGGACCAACAAAGACGGTCGGCGCCAAATAGAATGGCAGGCTGCACTGGGCCTTGCAGCTTTGGCCACCGTAACAGCAGAGGGTATCCACGGCATTCCTGGTAACTATATTGGGTGGATCAAACAAGGCTTACGAGATTTTGGCCGTTTTTGTGCGACGTAGCGTAACTCGCTTCCCACTGCGTCAGCGTGCGACACCCTAATTTGGGGGCGGACTCCAGCCGACCGGGCTGGTTTGGCCCAACGATAGCCAACCAGCGCCGAATTAACGGGACGATCCGCTCTCAGTCTGCTATTGAGTCTCAGCGTACGGCCATTGCTCGACGACTACTAAAGCAAACCGGAGATCCATGCCATCAATTGCGTCTGTATTCGGGTCCTTTTACTTCGAGTCCCTCACAAAATGCTCTTCGCATCTCCTGTTCCACCGTCTGCACTACCACCGTCTGCAATCTCCCTCTCATCTTCCAAATCTTCGGGGAGGTCAACCATGAAGTTGAAGAAGTCCCGGTCAGAGCGACGCAATGACAAGAGTAATCCTGACGATGCATCGCGGTTGATTGACGACACGGAATCAAAGAGGTCATATGTCGACTCTTGGGTCGAATCGTAGGCCTGTCGTCAACATAGCTCATGTATTTAACACTCACTCTCACTCAGTCAGTCCGAGGAACAGTCAAACTCTTCATCGAGTACCACGGGATCCAGCAAGAAACGCGGGAAGTGGCATCCAGTCAACATGCTCAAGGCTACGGGGAAGTTTCTTGTCAACGGTCTTATCCTCACATATGGTCAGTGCCCATCAACTTCCCTATTTCCATCCATAAGCTGGGAGATATGCTTTGATCGCCTATTGGAGACTGCTGGAACTGTCTATTGTCCGTGACATGGCTGCTGGCTTCGTTCGGAAAGCTAACTGACGATTCAGTAGACCCGCTTTACAAAGATATGGACCCAGATTTCATGTTGCTTCACATCTACTGAGATGTAAAGCACAGTCAGATTCGATCGAGCATTCACATCAGCCGGTATATTCTCATTCAAAAAGCGGCATATCTGTTGACCGAATTCAACCTTCAACACTGTACAATCAAGCAGAACCTAGGGCTGCTAACAACAGACTACATATTTCACGACCAAACCTTACGATACCCGCGTATGTCTTTCCGTTTCCTGTCGCTATTCCCATGGGAGGAGGCTGGGTCATTTGAAGTCATATCCAAACTGTTTCTTTCGGACCATAGCGGCGAATCATAGGACGAGCACGGTATGGAGTAACTTCGTCCATCTTGTTCATAGTTTAGTAGTGAGTGTTTTCTACCGAGAAGAACCCCGATCAAAAAATGTCGAATCCATTACCTCCTTTCTAATTAGCATCATATCAGATTTTGATTCTGTTCTCGACTTAATGGTGACCCTTTCATCCGGATCCTTTATTAAGAGTCGTACGACCCGCCAAGTCCAGGATACGGATCCTGTATGGGAAAGATGGAACTCAGCCTCCCCCAAGTTGGCCAGGCATCCATTATTGCACGCCGCAATAAATCAGACGCAACAACCTGTAACAGAGCTTAAATGTCAGCAAGTCTGCATCTATCTGTCTCGAATCTCTCCGTGATTATATGAATTTGTAGCAGGACCTCGCGAAAAGCAACCATGCCCGACCAGGCCCAGCCAACTCGATCACCTCCTGAGTCGCGCTACTGGCGAAAGTCAATCTTGTATCCGATTTGGGGCGAGCAACTTATCATTCTGAGCGTAATAGACGGCTTTTTAATATCTGGGTTGGTCTCCGCGTCTCGAGCATATGGATGGACCGTCTTCCGGTAAGCCAATCCCTCCGCAGTCCCCTCCAGCAAAGCACCGTCCCCAATCCACCATCCCTCCCGTCCCCAAAAACACACACCGCATCCATCTCCCGATCCCAAATGCCTCCCGAGCAAGCACCGCTGACCGTCCCACCCCAGCAACGCCACCTCCCTCATCGCCTTCGCCGCGCTCTACACCACACAGGTGGTTCTGACGGCCACCGAAATCGCGCTGCACTGCGCATCGCGCCTCAACGAAACGACCTACCTAGCGAGCAACGTCACGAAGGCGGCGCTCGCGGGCGCGGCGTGGCTAGCGTGTGTGGTGGGGCCGGCGGCGGCGGCCGCGCTCGCCCGCGGCCAGTCCATGTACGCGCCGCCGCCGGTCGTCATGCTGGCCGTGGTGCTGGTGGCATTTGTGGTCGCGCAGTGAGTGGGCTGGCCCTCGTGTGTGTGCCGTGCGCTGATCGCCAATAGGTTGCCGACTGGTGTCGCGCTGACCCATGCGCTGCTGGTCAAGCGCGAGCGGGATGCGGCGAGGGCGGAGTGCCGCGCGGGCGGCGCGGGCGGCGGCGATGAGACGGCGCCGTTGGTGGAGCGGCAGAAGGCGCGGGCGGCGGAGGAGGGTGAAGATGACTGCTGAGATTCTCTTGCGGCCTTGAGAAAGATTAATGTTGATTTGAGACCGGGATGGAGTTCTTCGAGCTGAAGGTTAGGGATTTCAATACTCATGCAGCATAGAGATTCTACGCCCGAACGGAAGAATAGGAGGTGTAATGTCTTGATTATAAGTGTTACCATGTCTGACCAGGCGCCATAAACTAAATCTTAAAAGGACCGTATCACGTACAGGCATGGAAAGTAGGAGAAGATTATGAAACCAAATATACCATTACCTTAATGTTGCCCTCAACTTTTGCCCTTGTATCCTTTCCCGTAGGCCGTGGAGGTCCCGCAACGGAAGACATAACGATAACCCATACTTCTCGGCGCCGTTGCTAAACCGCTAGAGGCACTAAGAATAAAATAATGTAATATGGGAGTATAGAAACCAGTCATGAATAAAATGCCTGTCAGTTTAAGATAGATTAAAAAGAGGAAGCTCGGTCGATGGAGTGGGAATCAAGAGACTTGGACAGTTGAATCCAGACGAGAAATCGTGATCAAATCAGGTCATGACGTGGTTGAACCGGCTGCAGCTTCAACGCCGTTCAGAACGCCGGGAAAAGCAACTGCAGGTGATCCATCGCCACCCTGACCGCCATTGACACCGAGACCGACCTGAAGCCTACTGCTCTCGTCCTCTTCGCCCATGCCGTCGACGTCCGGCCAGAAGCGCTCCTCCAGCCAGCAGATCTGGCGGAAGACTTGGTCGCAGCGCTGCATCAGCTCCTTGCCGTTGAGGTCGGTGGCGATGTTGGCAAGCTCATCGACCAAGCTACGACAGGCGTCGACGAACTTGGCGAAGGCCGGAGAGGTCCAGTTCGGGATGAGGGATTGGTGCAAGGCAGCGATATGCGGCTCAGTCGTGGGACCGGATAGAGTAGACGTGAAGCCTGCTGCATAGTTCCAGGCCGTGCGACAGCACTTTTGAAGCCAAGTCAGCTCGTCAATTTGCAATACTGAGACTTAGGATGACATACGTGACCTGTTGACCACAATACCACCATGCCTTCCAGCAATGTAGAGCCTGGACTGCTCACACTTTGGAACAGGTCCATGTATGCGCGCGTGATGAAGCTGGGCGCATCGTCAGTCAGGACGATGCCGTACTTCATCGCCGTGTTCTCGAAGAAACCCATTTCTCGTCGAATATTATTGATGGCGGAGATGAGGAGGTCGAGGGTGCGGTACATAGGATGGAACTGAGAGTTGGGAACGCCAGGTAAACGAAGCTTGCCAACCAGCGAGCCGATGAACTGGATGTAGGCACGAGTGTAATGGCTATCCTGGTTCATCCATTGTTGCAGCGCAGCGGCAGATAATGTGCCGCAGCCGGCATGAGATAGGAAGGGCTGCTGGGTGGCTGCGTTGAAGATCTGCTGGTTGGAGCCCAAGAGGTGAGTGGTGAGCGACGGCATCGAAGCTTGCGGCGTGGGGACTGGAGTGGAAGCTGCAGGAACAGGAGCCACAAACTGGCCGTCACTCCGACGCTTGTTCTGATTAGGTCCTCGGCGGTGGATTTGGAGATTGGGATTAGGCTGGGTGCCATTCAATACAGCCTGAGGATCGACATTCGACGAGCTCTCAGCCAGGTGGGCGGCAGCTTCGGGAGAATTGAGGTAGGCCTGACATTCTTGAAGATGCTCGATTTGGCGGGTGGTGTTCTTTGCGCGCGTGAAGCCGCAGTGCAGACATCGCACCTTTGCGCACTGGTGGAAGTCAGCGCGTGTACGGCGATACGTGACGGATGAGGAAGATGAAAGGGGGATGCGGCGAACAAGGAAGCTCACTTTTGACGGAGAATCAGTGTCCTGGAACTCGGCGTAGGATCGCTTGATGTCGAGATTTGCGTGACCTGCGGCGACGAGGACGGATTAGCAGATTCCTTGGTAGATTACGGCGACGTAAGAACCTACGGCCCATTGCTGACGAGGTCTTCGTGACGAGAATATTACAGTAAAGGTGGGATGTAACTTGTACGATCGGGCGGGTGTTTCTTTTAATTAACGCAGCGCGAAACCGGCCCTGGCCAATCACAGCCAGCGCTAGGCGAAAGACTGAGCTGAGCTTGGCTGGCTGAACGGGCTGACTCGTACCGACCAATTCCGCTTGCACCTGCTTTACATAACCGCCATCGTTCTGCCGCTCCCATCCAGCACACGCTTGTGCTGATCATTCAAGACACTGAAAGTAAAAGTAAAGCATATCAACTCTATTTGTTTATGCTGAGACGTCAAGAAATTTACTCTTGAGCCATCGTAAGATCGTCTGGTTGAGTTCACGATTTTGAAACACGAAGCAGAAGCTAGTAAGGAATAGTCTGTATATTTCCATGCTGAAGCATTCATGGATGGAATAATCAAGGCTTAGATTCCATAGCCTAATATACATTCGTGACCGCCCATAGAGATTCTCATCTCACCAATATCCACAATATATACACATCCTGTGCTAAGGAGTTCCAACCCGTTTCTGTCGTCACAGAACATCCAAAACTCCATGAGCCATATCCGTTACCCGTAACATCCGAACGCCGTCCCAAACCTCCCACCAAACCCATCCCTACGAAGAACCAGCGGCGACGTACCGATCACTCCTGTACCAGCCAGAAGGGAACGCCGTGTTGCTAGCATACTCCGCCGCAGTGCTCGCATCCGAGAACTGCGTGAGGTACGGAGCGCAAGCCATGCCCGCAGCCACGTCCAGTGGCCCAACTAGCGTGCTAGTTGGCGAGGACGGTGACGTCGAGGCGCCCTCGTCGCACATGTAGTACGACGTGCTGCTGGCGCAGATGAAGGATCCTGGGACGCAGGGAAGGTACGATGACGAGTTTGCCGCTGAGGCGTACGCGAGGTAGGAGGTGCTGCCGTTGAAAGTCTGCGTTACTTGTTTGCTGACCACAGGTACCGAAGTCGCGGAACTGGTGCTGTTGAAAGGCGACATTCTGATCGTCGGTGCGGAAGAGCTCGTAGTCGTCGCGGTTGATGAGGATGCTGAGGGACCTGTTGCCGTTGCAGCGGAGATAGGAGAGTTGGAGGCAGATGTCAAGTTGGCATCCGGGGTCGCAGTACCATTCAGGGCCTGATATAATTGTCCGTATGGGGTAGGGCTGTCGCAGTTATTGCCAGGAGTAATGGGATCACTAGAAGACATACCATGTTGATAAAGCACATCAGGCCCGAGATTCGGGAAGACTGGGTCATCTCCCTCTGTCGTCGCACATGTGCTCAAACCATCAATGTTGGCTCTCCAGATAAAAGGCAAATCGTCCATGCTTGTGAACTGGCCACCTCTCTTTTGGGCCGAACGGCGAGCCGCACTGGATCCCTGGATATTGACCTGCGCGCAGTTCATGTACATTTCACGATTGCCAATCTCATTGAACCACGTCCATGCAAACAGCGCGTTACCCGATGGCGCGTATGCTGGGATAGTGAAGTTGTACGACATAATCAGCGGACAGCCTCCGATGATGCTCTTGATCACCCGGAATGTTGCACCATTGTCGTAGGAGAGGGAAAGTTGACATGACCCACCGCCGTGCGTCACCGTATCTGTCACGCTCATTGTGTATGACTGACCAGCCGTGTACGTTGCCGTAGTTCGTATTGGTCTGTCATTTTGGTAACCACGACAAGGATAGTTGCTACCATCAGCGTTGAGAGGTGATTTAAGATTGTAGTCTACCTCGTCGACTGGCACAAGAGGGTCAAGACGGCTACGCATCGGCAACGGGTCGCTCATTTCCATGTGCGCGAATGTTGATGTTAGTAGAGAGGCCAATACTAGGATCGACCTAGGAGAGGAGAAGAGTGAGAAGTAAGTCATGATGGGGATTGTAAGGAATAATGGTTGGGTATATAGTATCAAGAGTAATGGGAAAGGATTCCACGACTGGCGGAACAAAAGATCCTGGTCCGTCTTTATATGATGGGATGCTGAACGCAACTACTTGGAGGTAGCGAAGCTTCTCGGAGAATTAAATGACCTAATTGCCGGCTATAGTCCGATCGAAACTGGAAGCGACAATCCCCAGAGCAACAGCACGATTGGCGAAAGAAGCTTTGCGCCTAGTGGAGCTGAGGATGCTTGTTGAGGTTTAGCAGTTCAGACCGTCATACGCAATTGATCCACTGATCGTAGTCTACGGTAAGGACGGCAGGGAAGAAGGCGCTATGATCCTGTTCCTGAACGTGTTCTTACACTGTTAGATCTTAGCTTTGGCTCTTGTCTCGCCGTTGCGAAAGCCTTTGTTGACGCCTCGTCTCAGCTAGCGCCAGTACTTGATGATGTAGCCTTAGCAATTCTCCTACTATTTTGACGGTGAAGCTGCCCAACAGCGGGTCTTTCGAAAGATTTTCAATGGCCTGCGATGCACCAAACATAAACCATCCTGTTCGCATCTAGAATGAAGTGGTTGCTGTTGTGATGGTATAAACTAAAAGCCGTCGCGTGATGCACGGACGCAACGCCACGCATCGCGATGCGCGCTGAAGACGGCAGATGGTTTTAGTGGCTGATCTAAGAGGTTCATCGAAGAGAATTGTAAATAGTATGAAGACTGAAACAACGTGACTGTACGAGACTGGTTGATGAATTGAGCGATTCTCTAGTCCAGCGGGTATCCCTACGTGAGGTAAGCTTCTCCAACTATCTAGACCAGAAGGATGCACAGTAATGGCTACATAGCTGAGATTCAACTTCAATGTTGCTATAGTTACCATGGCGCTCAAGTTAAGTCCTCTCTTCTGCCGCCGTCACGTTCCCAATATCTGCTCCACAGCTCATCGATAAAGTGTGCGTGACGTATGCCTGGAGATCTCTTTTCCTTGAACTCTTTGATAGCGTCTTTCAAACGCCAATTGAGACGTTCAACAAGATAACTGACAAGGAAGAAACCTGTGCGGTTGAAGCCATAATGGCAATGAACGCCAATTACAAGGTGTGATGTCGAATCCGTGCTTTCAACATGGAAGTCCTCTCGCAGGCGATCGATCAGCTCCATGAACTTCTTCACCTCGTCGACTGTCGGTGGTAGTTTGGAGACCGTCGGAAACTTGTAGTATGCAATACCACCTTTCTCCAAACCATTAGGGTCATAGACAGGCGCTTCGTGGCTGATATCGACCACAGCTGCGACGGCGCCTAAGCCGTCTTTGCCTTGTCCTTGATTTTCTGGACTCCCTCCTCGAGGTCCCCACTCCCTAACAAATATGCTTGGAGAGTGCTTGTCATCAATTTCGCGCAGAGTCTTCAATGCTCGGAATACACTGGCAATTGGAGCACTGACTCGCTGAACAGACTTCCACTTCTCCAAGTTCTTGACATCCCACTTGCCCTCGGTCGTAAGATATTGTAGCTGCCAGCCTAGTGATAACCGGTAGTCTACATTCGTGCCCAGGAAAGTTTGAATGAAGCCGGACAGTGGTCGGGCAGTTCTTGTCGCATAGAGCAATGCGTGCGACGCAGGGGCCGGGAAGATGCAGGTTTTGAATGCTGGAGTGACACTCGAGGATGTATTCCGATAAGTGCTGTATCGACTTTCGTCTACGTTCTCTTCAAAGGAGGATACGGTCGCTGCGTCGCAGGAGGCTGCTAGATTTGCAGGAGTCGTGATTGCATCGGGACCTAGCGCAGTGAGAGCCTCCACTTCGGTTCTAGCAATAGAAAAGAAACTCAAATGGTGATGATGTTCTCCCTCATCGAAGACATGCTCTTCTGGTGGTGTTGGTTCCCGTCCAAGGAAAGCCGCAATCTTGTGAACGTTGGAAGGAGATGTAATGTGGTCCGCTTCGCCAGCAACTAAATATAGCGGCATCTTTTTCAGTCCCATCCAAACACTTCCTCCTGGAATACCTCCAACAGGCTTGCCGGAAGTGTAATCCGGGAGGCATCCGTATGCCATACGAAGCCAAACTGGACTCTTGGACTGCTCATTGAATCGTAGCTGAAGCTTTCTGGTTTCTAGATCCGACCCTTCACCAGTGAAACGGATGATGCTTTTGCTATTCACACCTCCTCGCTTGTCGATCCTTCTCCAAAGGTCGAAAACACAAACCGGCATGATAGAGAGAACTCTACGAGCAACCTGTGCTTGCTGTGCAGCAGGAGGTTCTGCAACCGGACAGATGGCGATCATTCCGACGATTCTGTGAGATAGGAGATTCGAATATGGTGAGGTGGAGGATGCCAGCAAGCATCCAAGTGAGCTTCCCATGCTATGGCATATGAGTACAACCTTCTGGTCATGTTCTTTATCACGATATTGATCGATTGCCACGGCGAGCAAATGAACGAGAGCCTCAGTCGTATAAGCAGCCCAGACCTTTGGGTCGAAGCTTGAGAGTCCGCATCCTGGAAGATCAATGGCCAGAGAGTCGGCGCAATTGACGAGACTCGTAAGCAACGGGTAGAATTGTGCAATAGATCCACCCAATCCATGCACGAATACTAGCAGCGGTATGGCATCGGGTTCTGCCGGCAGTTTGTCCCTCTGGGGATGCGGTCGATAGAATGTTCGAATGGACGGATAAGTGAAGCCAGTTTCAGGTACATGATATGAAGCGTAGGTTGAGTGCTTCTTCAGTAAGCCAGGGTCAGTGCTTATAGCGTCTGAGTTCTTGTCAACGTCCGAATAATGCATAAGGTCAGAAGCCGCAGAACATACCGTTAACGAGTGTATCTGATATCGGTGAGGGAGACCCGGATGTATTATTCAGCCGTCTCCGCCGCGCATTTGCTTGGACAATTACTATGATGACTGGTATCAAAAGAGGCAAAACGTAGGCGACACTCCATCTTGAGCCGAGTGGCCGTCCTGCAAGCTCCATGAGCTTGTGCAATATCAATGGTCCATGCCGCGAAGAGAAGACTGAATTGTTCTTCATGTGATCTAAGGCAAGCTTCCAAGTGGTTCGGCGATGGTCTTTATCGGAAGTGAATGCCAATACGGATCCCGAGTAGTAGAAGGGACAAATCAAAGTGAGAAGGGTGTGCAGGAGCGATAAGGCGGCCTCAAACTGCGACTTCGCGAAATATAGCAATGAGATGATGACAAGTAGCTCCCTAGGTAGGTAAGGTTGGCAGGTTAGAGCCAATGGAGGTAGAAAGCGATAAGCGTGCAGAGATGGCTGGTGAGTCGTTCGGCGGGTGTAACGATTGTGTCGCGGGCTCAGAGAGTAGCTGGCGATATGCAGCGCAGTGTATCAGATGTGCTGTAGCCGTGAGCACAGCTGCACGCGTATCCAGCGCAACGGTAGTGAGAACCTAAAACTGATGAGGCGCATGTTGGTGGTTGGTTGGATGCAATGCCTGGCCCTAGCAAGCTGGAATGTACTTATGAGGCGCAAAATAGCAATGCAAAGGGTGAATGACGCAGTAAAGTCGGGACAGGGTCTCAAGGATCACAGAGTGGTGCATGAATCGTGGCCATGGAAGCCGTCGGAAAGCGATTAGGAGCAAAAATTCGACCTTCACAATCACGACCAGAAGGAGCCAATTTAATTCCAGCAAAGGGACGGCAATTCGGAAATGCGTCGACTATTATTCGATGTTTGTATTCAACCCCGCTTGAGTTTGATGCACGAGTACAGCCGTTACGCCACGAAAGACGGCACTCCCAGCAGATTGACAGCAAAGCTGTGCGGCCATGCTCACCTCTTTGGCGGTTTGGACCACTTGAAACCCCTCCTGGGGTCCACCTGGAAATCCGATATTGGTATCCCGAAGCAATAGGCCGGAATTGAGTCGAGTCCTAAGGTCGTGGGCAAGCCTCATCTTATCGACCGAGACCACCGAGTACTCCACCGGGAATGCAGTCTTCTCTACTTATAGCGACCGACCACGGAGCTGTAACTAAAACATCCTTCTTCCCGTCTCATATTTCGTTGACTTTTCGAGCTGAGCCGTTTCTGTTGGCAATCAGCTCACATTCCCCTCAGTACTTCTCCTCACTATCAGTATAAGCGTACTGAGGCACAATGGATCACTCCAATTCCGAAATGCAAACCCAGCTCGAGGAACCCCGATATCTCAACTTCGCGCATCTCCCAGATGATACTACTCGAGATGGAAAACCAGTGCTCAACAAGTACTCATCGATCCTCACGAAAGATCATGATTTCCCAGGAGCGCAGGTTGGTTATTACCGCTCTTTCGCTCTAAAGCAGCTTCTCACCGCATTTTCCAGGCAATGCTCTATGCGGCCGGCGTGCCTGACAAGCACACAATGAAGACGGCAGCTCAGTGCGGTATAGCCTCTGTGTGGTATGAAGGAAATCCTTGCAAGTAAGTAATTGTTCGGGCTTTCGTCAATATTGTAGCGAACGCTGATTTTCATCCAAAGCATGCATCGTGAGTAAATTTCGTGCTCAAGCAAGTATATGATTCGCCAGCCGGAAAATCTAGTTGTTACAACATCCTGATAATTATTTGTCAAACGGCTCTAATTGGAACAGTGCTCGACCTGGCCAAAACCGTAAAGCAATCAGTGCAGACACTGGGTATGCTGGGATGGCAGTACAATACCATTGGTGTCTCGGATGCTATCACCATGGGAGGCGAAGGTCAGTTTCAGATGCAGCATGATGCTACAAATTTGCTTAAATTGTATGCTTTCGCAGGCATGCGCTTCTCCTTGCAGACACGAGAGATCATCGCCGACAGTATAGAGACCGTCACCTGTGCTCAGCATCACGATGCTTGTATCGCTATCCCGGGATGCGACAAGAACATGCCCGGCTGTGTCATGGCGTTTGCGCGACATAATCGACCTTCCATCATGATCTACGGTGGAACCATCAAGCCGGGCTTTAGTAATCTGCTCAACAAGCGTATTAACATCTCTACTTGCTATGAAGCTTACGGCGCTTACATCTACGACACGCTCTCTAACCCAGATAACCCGTCGCAAACCAAGGATGAGATTCTTGATGATATTGAGCAGCATGCGTGCCCTGGTGCTGGCGCCTGTGGCGGCATGTATACAGCCAACACCATGAGCACCGCCATCGAAGCCATGGGATTTACGCTTCCGGGATCTTCGAGCACGCCGGCGACGGAACCAGCCAAGATGCGGGAGTGCCAGAAGGCGGCCGAGTGCATCAAGGTATGCATGGAGCGCAACATCCGGCCGCGCGACCTCCTGACCAAGAAGAGCTTTGAGAACGCAATGACGATGATGATGGCGCTGGGTGGCTCGACCAACGGCGTGCTGCACCTGCTGGCCATGGCCGGGACGGCCGACGTGCCGCTCTCGCTCGAGGACTTCCAGCACGTCAGCGACAAGGTGCCGTTCATCGCGGACCTGGCGCCCTCCGGCAAGTATTTCATGGCGGACCTCTACGAGGTCGGCGGCGTGCCCAGCGTCATGAAGCTGCTCGCGGCCGCGGGCCTGCTGCACGGCGATATCCCGACCGTCACGGGCAAGACGCTGCAAGAGAACATCGACGGCTTCCCGAGCCTGGCGCAGGAGCAGGTCATCATCCGGCCGCTCTCGAACCCCATCAAGAAAACGGGCCACCTGGAGATCCTGCGCGGCAATCTGGCGCCGGGCGGCGCGGTCGCCAAGATCACGGGCAAGGAGGGCGTGCGCTTCACCGGCAAAGCGCGCGTCTTCGACAAGGAGTCGCAGCTCGACGCCGCGCTGCGGAAGGTTGCCATCCCGCGCGACGAGAAGCTCGTGCTGGTGGTCCGGTACGAGGGCCCCAAGGGCGGTCCTGGTATGCCCGAGCAGCTGAAGGCTTCGGCTGCGCTCACCGGCGCGAATCTCACGAACGTGGCCCTGATCACTGACGGCCGATACAGCGGAGCGAGTCACGGGTTTATCGTCGGTCATATCGTTCCTGAGGCTGCGGTTGGAGGTCCCATTGCTGTCGTCCAGGACGGTGACGAAATCACCATCGACGCGGAGAACAACACCTTGAGCATGAATGTTAGCGATGAAGAGATCAAAGCGAGGCTGAGCCGATGGAAGAAGCCCAAGATGGTCGTGACTAGAGGTGTGCTGGCCAAGTACACGGCATTGGTCGGAGATGCAAGTCACGGTGCCATGACCGACTTGTTCTGATGCACTATCGTCTCCGGTACCTGTCTGGAATGCGATTACCATATTATTTCTCCATTCAGAAGTATGCACTAGCCAATGGAACATGGATAAGCATTCTAAGGCGTTCCATGTCCTTAGTTCGTCAATGTCAGGTTGTCAAAAGACCGCGCATAGCTCTTGTGAGAGATGGGCATAAACCGTAAGCGTTTGAGAACCGTTCGTGACGAAGACCGTCAACATTTTGTCAGGACAAAAGACTCTTTCATGAATTTCTGCATTACGGGCTTTGAAGGTCGCGATGAGATGGTGAAATGCTCGCTAATGTGAGTTCACATCAAAACTTTAGTCGTTAAGCCTTCGACTGGCCATATATTTAGATCGACGCCATGATGAGAGTAAGAGTTCCAAGCAACGCAAAGTGTTAGACAAGTTTTACAATTCAGCACATGGCAACCAGCAATAATCCGAGTGTGGCAACTCTGACACGGACGATATGAGTTGGCTAGCGTGAGAACATGTCACTAAGTGGGCGCAAGAAGCAGCCATGAGAACGATACCCCGGCAGCAATGAGGCAAAAATCCAAATTGGGTCAAGAGACGCGTATGTTTTGTGCATGTAGCATCTAGGATTCTGGGACCGTAAGTTCGGAGACGCTGCGGCTTCTAGAAAGATGGTGGAAAAGTGGCTTGCATGGCTCATAACCAGTGCATTATCGTATGGCAAAACCGTCCGTGCACCCATCTCGGGTGGCATTATTACATTAGCGCCTGGAGCAGATGAAGTAAGAGAACAGAATGCGAAAGGTAAAGCAAAAATGGCGCCTGTAACATGTAGGATCCGTCTATGACACTGCGCCAGGTAGCTCCAAAGGCCCGCTCCGAAACATAACGTAGAAAAGTCAAAGGGTGTTTGCCAGTGTGTATTGATGCGACTTGAGAAATTGGGACCGGGTTGCTGCTGGACACATTGCTCAGTGCATAAATCCGGCATGATTCAATCCCGGAGAAGGCCGCAGGTTATCCAAAGGCAGGGAAAGTAGCTCATGAGAATTGCACTCCTGGACGGATGCCATCGCACATTTTATGGCTCCAATATGCGGATGATTAGCATCATGTGCAGGGAGGACTGACCGGCAGCGTGTGGCTTCCTTACGCTGATGATTGCCCCTGGCCTGTCAAGAGTGTGTATACCGGAGCATTGAGCTTTTCTCTGCCCTTGAGGAATTCGAGTTCGAGGATGAAAATGTAACCGAGAAGCGTGCCTCCAAGTTTTTGGACGAGTGATCCTGCCGCAGATGCCGAGCCACCTACAGAAAAAAAAAAGTCAGGATCGTCTTGCCATGGTATTTGATAAGTGTGGGGGTAGTTTGGGGGTCATCATCTCACCTGTCGCGATTATGTCGTCCACAATCAGCACGCGCTGGCCTGGTTTTATGGCATCCTGTTGAATCTGAAAGAAATCCTGCCCGTACTCTTTTTGATAGCCGGCCGTCTCGAGTGGACCAGGCAATTTGCCCTTCTTGCGCACCGGAACAAAAGCGGCACCTAATCGGAGGGCCAGCGATGGGCCAAATAAGAAGCCTCTGGCCTCCAAACCCACGATTACATCGGGTTTCTGGGTATCGCCGTATGCCTGGTCGATATGGATATCCAATGCGCGTAATAATGAGTCATGCAGGCCCGGATTGTGGAAAATCGGAAGGATATCTTCGAATAGGACGCCGGGAGTAGGAAAGTCAGGGAATTGGCGAAGCGCGGCTCGCAGTCTTACTTGTAAACTGGCGAGTTCGGCGGCACCGGAGGCGGCGGAGGAGGAGAGTCTTCCTTTGGCATTATCAGCGTTCTCGGTGGGATCTGGCTTCGAAGCGGGCGGGTGAGAGGCCGTGGCCGTGGCCGTGGGAACGGAGGACGAATCGAGGTCTGGATTGCGGCGGGAGGACGACGATTCGGCGGATGGAGTGGGCATTCTGAGAAAAACAGAGGGAGCCTGGGAGTGGATGGCTACAAATAATGGAGCAAAAATTATGGCAAACTCGGGAAAAAGGCGTGGCAGAGCGAGTGTAAGGTAGGGTAAGGTAGGGTAAGGTAGCGGTAAGATGGTACCTAGCTGTCGACCAGGGCGCCGGAATGGTCCATAAGCGTCGTGGTCAATCGACTCACACCTCTGTGCACTGTCACCCTCTCCCGGGGGGGTGTGCGCTCTTCCACTCATTCCACTTTTTCGGGCGGGAGCTGTGGGTGGAAAATCCAGCGGATAGCGTGCGGCTGCGGTGCCAGCCATAGGCGTATCTCAGCTCGCTAGTCGGCCTACATTTCCCACATCTGACTAACTCTGGCGGGTTTGGGAGCAGAAGAAGAAAGCAAAAAATGAAGGCCAACGCTCGCGGCGCCAGGTGGGACGAGTCGGTGCGATGCAGCATCAAGCATCTCGCATCTCGCTCGGCAGCAGAGGCCACGCTAGGCGCTGCCGACTCATAGCGGCGCTCGCGAATAACAGCAGCGAACTCCCATCCACTCGCCCAAGCTCCCTTTTGGCCGTATGGCCGTATGAATGTTGCGTGATAAGCACCCAGCTAATGAACTTCGGGAACTTACGGGCGCGGCGACTGCCGTAAGGCTGCTTAACAGTTTCACATGGCAAAGAATCCACAGTCGATATGTGGGCAAAAATACATCGGGAGGCTGTGACACCGGTGGCGTCTCGCTGTGCTCTCGGCTTCTTCCCAGCATGCCGGGGCCATCGATGCTATCTGTAACATCTAAAACGATAAATGGGCCAACTCTTGTGGAAGGAGCCAACACATACGTGGTTGTTGATATCCATGACAAAGAGATTGGGGGAAGTGCCCCACGAAAAGATTACAAGTATGCGGGTTGTGCCAATAGCCACTGCAGTCAAGACGAAACCATAGCTTCAAATCTTCTTGAGCTTTTTGGCGGTGGGATAGCTCAGAGCAATCAACTTGGTCAGCCTGAATGAGACAAAGCACGCCATCAAGCAGTAGCTGAGACGGGCAGGCCCGAGGGTAACCGGCTTGATGCATGCCCTTTGAAAGTGCTTTTCACCCACTTCTTTCTTTGAGCCTGCTGAACCGTAGGGCTGTGGTTGTGTGGGCCGGAATTTGCAACCAGAGAGGTTTTGTTGTAGTAGCGCAGATGTTACGGAGTACTTTGCTGACGATTTGACATACGGTATCGTTTGGTGCCGTATCCGAGGCCTAGATGGTTACCGGTTTGCAAAACGCACCCAAGGCTCAACTACCGTTTGGCGCGGCGCATATCAGAACGCGCCCGAAGTTGGTAGTGTCGGTGAAGATTCCGCTCGCCAAGGGTTGAGATACAGTAGTGGAATTTTGACCACAACGGCTCCCGCAGCCTGGTTGAATGGGGTTTTGCCAACGGCGTGGGGCTTTAAATAAAGGCGAATCCAAAGGCATCGATAAAAAGTAAGGAAATGACGCTAATCATACAGGAGGTCTTTTTGTTGTCTGGATGATCGACCAGTACGATAGTACAAGGGCGTTCTGCGGTTGATAACTCGCACGAAAGGGTGATTGGAGTGTCGTGTAATCTGATGATTTGGCTGCTGTTATAGAGATCAGTTTGCAAAAATCACGATCTCATAAACGACTGAGAAGATAGTATTTGTCAGTCATATACGGTATTCGATTTGGACTACCACCGGTAAAGGTTCCATCATGGTAGCTACCCGTTCTGGAATTATTCTCGAAGCTCTAAAACGCAGATGGCAACCGGTGTCTTTGTTTTGTCTTCTCGCCTCATCATGGAATATGCACAGCAAAATATGACGAATCAACTCTCCTGGCTCTTTCTGAGTTCTCTGATTTCATTCTTCAGCTTGGGACATGGGTCTCGTACGTGCATTAGTCCGCATTCCTCAGCTCACGATATCGTTCTGCTCGGTATCTCGTATAGCCGTCAATAAGGCTCCCAGTGAACAGCTCGAAGGCAACAGCGCCAGGAATTGAGGTAATTTCATCTACTGGTCAGCCAGCAAAGATAAGGTAATTGTGAAATTGAGACTCGGAGGGCATGGCTGAATATCCAATTCCGAATGACTCCGTTAATGCAAGCTAAGTTGATAAAGGTACCGTAACGTTCACATAAGACATCATCTTTCGTAGAGTGTGCTGGCCAAAGGTAGCACTTTTGACTTCAAAGCGGCTTGGAAATGTAGGAAACATAGCCAAATAATATTACCGAGGTCGTCGATTTGCTGTAAAGTTTGATGGATTGTCTGGACATTGAGGCATTGCTACCGGTAAAACGCCGGAATGGCAAATGGGCTGGCTCGGTGTCTCAACATCCGTTTCTGCACGTCTCCATCCGCAATCATCGGATGACTCTCTCTTTACTGGGCTTTGAAGCTATTGCGAAGAGGGCAAAGAAGAAGAGTAATTTCCACTGAGTCACGGGATAAATATTGAGACGAAGTCGGGACACCGCCATTCACCGGTAGAATGTTAGCGGGGTGTGGCGAAGCGGGCCCACTCCCCTGTACCCCGTACTTTTTTTTTGCTGGATATCCCCTATCAATGGGCGGGCTGGCGGCTGCTGAGGGCCGGGGGGTCGCCGGCAGCCTGCATTCCAGGCGCTGTCAAGGCCCCGACCGCCGCACGTAGCCCCCGACGGTCACTCCGTTTGAGGCTTAGGTGACTCAGCCTGATATCGCTCAGAAACGCCAGAACTGCAACTTCCCACTGGCCAAACTCTACCGCCTTCAAGGCAATAACACGTAGTTGCGTCAGAGTATAAAGGGACAAACACGTCCTGCACAACACTTGGTATTGTCACTCATACGTGTCATCCTCTCCGCACATCCCTCTCAGCCGCTCTTTCGGAGTATTCTCTAACACGCAATCTCACCACACCTTGCCCCTTTTCTGAACCGCTATCTTTGTTGACCATGGTCTCTGAGCAAGTTGAATACGCCTCAAGTGAAGAAGCCATGGATGAAGGCATCGGCATCGGCATGAAGAACAGCATTAAAACTGTAATCGTCAACGGCGCAGGCGGCTTGGCCACACCTGCCTCGCCCATATCAAGCGCCCAGGATGACACAGGTATTGCGGTGGAAGCCGGTACTGTCTGTGCTTTGAAGAATCTCTACTCTGGAAAGGAAGACAAGCGTGGCCGATTCCAGTGGCAGGATACAATCCCCGATGACGTTGGCAAGCCCGTTGAGAACTCTGAAACCGCCAAATACGCCTTGCTGGTTCGAAATGTCAAAGTCTACAATGATCCTCGCAAAGTGCTCAAAGTGCATAGCCTCGTTGTTCAGTCACCATATCTGAAGAAACTTTTGCAGAAAGTTCTCAAGGACTATCCCGGCGTCGCTCTCCGCCTCAAACGACTGGAGTTCTCACAAAAGTTCGAACCTATCGTGCATCGTTGGGCCAAACTGCAAGAAGCGATCGCAGAGCTCGGCGATGAGACCGAAGATGAAAAGGAAACGAAAAAGCATGCCAAACTCTTCCAGGATCTATTGCGGAAGGAGTTCGAAGATGTCATCGACACCTCGCAAGATATGATGACACAAGGTGTCATGACATTCGAACTGCTCTGGACTCTATATCAACCAGCTACCCTTGTTTACGCCAAGCAAGACGGGCAGGAAACTGCGTTGAAGCTTACATCAACCAAGTACGGAGTCGATCGGAACAACAATCCCGTCTTCTGGGTTCAAGGCAAATACGTCGAGTGGGATGGCTCACGGTTCGGATCAAACAAAGTCAACATCATGTGTCCTGCATTTGCCGGGACCAAGCGGATCGCTTCATTGCCTGCATTTCCGTTTGAATATCACCCGGACAAGGAAAAGATGACGGAACGCCTGTTGGACCGCGGTACCAAGGCCGAGGCTTTGGCCGGTTCTCATTACAAGGCATACAACGGAATCGGCTGGCGACGCAACCCATTCGGTGGGCGTGACAAGTACAATGTCCAAGGCAGAATTGTGATTGATACTGGATCATGGAACCGATTTGTTCCAAACTATGCTGTCTACACCACGCCTCTGAATCAAAAGGACCCGAAGCAGCATAGACACGACGATGATATCTTCGAAGGGGACGAGGAGGAGGACGAGGAAGATTATGGTGACGTCGATGTTGATGACGACGACGAAGAAGGCGGAATGCCAATCGACGGCCACTTCTTGGACGAAGACGATCCTTCTGAGCGACTGCCACTTACGAACGAGCAGCGAATCATCTGCACTCCCATGATCCGTGCTTATTCAATGACGAACAAGCTGTGGCTGAACATGTACGTCAACTCAGTGTCTGAGATTGAGTTCAGCAGCGGAGCATTCGATCGATTGGTATTGCCACCCAAGCATAAGGAACTGATCCTATCTTTCACCGAATCGCAAAAGTACTCAGACTGCTTTGACGATGTTATTGAAGGCAAAGGAAAAGGCATCATTCTTCTCCTCTGCGGTCCTCCTGGCGTTGGCAAGACTCTCACGGCAGAATCTGTCGCTGAGGAAATGCGTGTGCCTCTGTATATGATGAGCGCCGGTGACCTGGGCGTTGAGCCACGCCATGTGGAGAACACACTAAAAGACATTATGGAAATGTGTACGAAGTGGAATGCTATCCTCCTTCTCGACGAAGCCGACGTCTTCCTGGAGCAGCGATCCCTCCACGAGCTTGAGCGGAACAAGCTGGTGTCCATCTTCCTCCGTGTGGTCGAATATTTCAAGGGAATCATGTTCCTGACTACGAATCGCGTTGAAACCTTCGATCCAGCTTTCCAATCTCGAATTCACATCTCTCTCGACTATCCTCAGCTCTCCATCGAAAGCCGGCGCTTGGTCTGGAAGAACTTCCTTATCGGAAGGAAGAACTCGATCACGGAGGACCAGCTTGACCAGCTGGCGCACATGGAAATGAACGGACGGCAGATCAAGAATGTCCTGAAAACAGCGCAGCTATTGGCGCGTCGGAAGGACAAGCTGCTAGAGTATGAACACGTTTTGACGGTGATGGATGTTCAGCATTTGCATCAGGCCAATCAGTACACGGAGCGGGCGCGGGCGAACATCTACTGCTAATTTGTGTCCTAGCAATGATTTCTTCTTTCTCTTTTGCGTTGCTGGATTTGAGCGCTTTGCCGCCTTCCCATGGCCTACATCTATGTAAGGAAGCGCTGCTATTTCCCTCAGGCTAGAGTTTTTCGGAATATGAAATGACGACCAGCTCGCCTTTATGGTGGTTGATTTTCGAAGCAAGATATTTCCAATCACTACGCTCTCTGTTGTCAACGTGGACTTAATGTGTTTTAATATCTACGTCCAAATGTCAAATGTTTGGAGTAGAGCGTCCGAGGCGTTGGGTGGCGATATCCTTTGTTTCGACCAATGCCTTCGCCCACGTGCACCCCTGCAGAAGCGTGTGTCATGTGGAGCATCTCCGCCTAGAGTTTCGCTGCTTATCTGCTTCTGCCTACCTTACCGTACTCTGTAATAAATCATGGCATGACGGGTTGAACGCCAACAGCAGCCACAGCTTCCACATCTACTGTCTGCACTCTCTCCCTCGCAGCTGCACACTTGCACATGCGACATGAATAACTGCTTGCTGTGCTCACGCACAAGCAACACGCGCTACTCGTACTTCTTCTTCGTGATATCCTAATCATGGCCATTTCTCTTTGGTCTCGTTTGTTATCATTCGGTACCGCTCTGAGCGTGAGTATTTCACTTCTTCTTTATCGCAGCGCATCCTACTGATACGTCTGTAGCACCCTATTTCCTCTACTTCTCGAGTTGACCCCTACGATCAGTCCTGGGTCGAGCGATGGGCTGCCGTTGGCGATTCATACGCAGCGGGCTTGGGTGTCGGCAACCGCGTTGATTACGGCTGCTCCCGTTATACAGGTGGATTCCCTTCCATCATCAGTTCCGATGACCGCTTTGGCTCCAATCCTAATCGAACCTTCCAATACCTCGCATGCTCCGGGCTCCGGTCATCCGAAATCCTCTCCAAGCAAGTGCCACACCTCAACGACAATCAAGATGTCATAATCGTGTCGGCGGGCGGCAACGACGTGTCGCTCGGCGACGTGTTGGACGCGTGCATTTTCCAATTCCGGCACGGCAGCACGACACGGTGCGAGGAGGCGCTGCTCAACTCGCAGCGGCTGATCGACGAGGAGCTGAGTGCCGGCGTGGACGCACTGCTGGCGGCGCTGGCGCCCAAGCTGCGGGCCGACGGCCTCGGCCGCATCTACTACCCGGGCTACGCGCAGTTCTTCGGCAGCGCCGCCAGCTGCGACAACGTGTCGTGGAGCGTGTGGCCACGCATGCCCGCCGCCGACCGCCAGAACCTGACGCTCGACCGCAGGATGGTCATGAACGGCATGGTCGAACAGGTCAACCTGAAGCTCAAGCTCGCCGCCGAAAAGGCCGGCAGCCATGTCGTCTTCATCGACTGGGATTGGACCTTTGCCGAGGCCCACGGCCGCTTCTGCGAGGAAGGCGGAGAGATCGAACCCGCGCCCGAAAGAGAAGGTCTACTGTTTTATGAATGGAACACCCTTGACGATGGCGAGGATCGAAGATTGATTGAGAGACCTGGAGATCCCGTTCCCAAAGACACATTTGAAGGTGACATTGGGCAATGGGTCCTCGAGACACTGCTGCTACACCCAGACTACACGGAGTTTGGACCACAAGGCACCAAACTAATCAACCTGAACGAAAGAATGATGGTAGAGGAGGTTGTTCGACAATCAGAAATTAGCATCAAGATGGGTTTCGACGATCTCGTCTTCTGGTTTTTGCCCGATAGCTGGAAGCGAGTGTTCCATCCAAGATCGATGGGACATCACATCATTGCTGATATGATATTGCATGATATGGCGGTTGAGAGGGCCAAATACCTTGGCCTTGAAGCTCCACGGCGTCTAGAGACGAAGTCATGGCTCACGACCCAGAATGGGAACTTAGAACTGTAAAGCGATTAAGGTTTCTACTTAGCAAAGTTACATATCAATATCTCTTTCTCTGAAGCTCTTCGATTTCTACCATTCGATTTCTACTCCGTATCATCCGAACTCCAGTGATTCGTTTCCCGTCAAAGCAAATATTGCTCTTTCGATCGCGTCTAATCCATTCCGAGGCCTACCATCTCTCCGCGCGCTTCTAGGGCACCATCCTCGGTTGACCGGCACGACACCGCCAGGCGTGTCTTGCATCTCCAAGGAATCGGAAGTTCAAGGGATACAGAGGTGATGCAAAGCTAAGACCGAACTAACTCACTAGCTCCCGTCACCCAAAATAGCCCGCATGCATTACTGCCCGTGATTTCAGGCCCGGACCTCACACACCAGTTCGCTTGCAGTTCAAAAGACGCCCTAGAGTAATGACGGAAAGAATTAGAGCAGATTACATATTACGGAGTCTAGGTCTGATTCTCCACAGCCTCCTCCGCTTTTTGAGCTTTGATTCGCACGTTGCGCTTACCGGTAGCTGCCACCTCCGAGAAGGAGCGTACCTTGCTTCTGCGAAAGATTCGATCCGAAAGTAATCAGGCTTCCCACTGTTGTTCTGTTAGTCACGGCGGGTGCTTGAATTGCCGGACGCAGGAACAAAGCTTCTCGAATGATGAGCTGCTCCTTTTGGTGTCAGAGCGTCCCTTACCCGTCAGATGGCATCTGAACGGCGATGCCGTTCGCCAGAAGTCACCATGCATTGGCAGGCCTTTCTACCTGGATCTCGGGAATGGGCCCGGCACAGTTTTTGCAAAACGAACTTTTTTGTTTCCGTGCCGCTCGCCGCTCTCGATTTCGAGGCCATCACCATTCCAGTGGATGGCCAGGGCGTACCCGGCATTTTACAGCGATCCCCCAGTAGATCTGGTGGCTGAGCCCTAGAAGCTTTTCCCAGACGGCTGCTACCGATTGGCTGTCGACGCTGGAAACGGACCAGGGGCGTGCCGTATGATACATGTACGGCACAACAACGTGGAAAACGTGGACCAGAGACTACTAGTACGCTTTAAATCGGGCAGTGCTCACTACAGAACAGTGGCTATGTGACGGTAGGCCGATTCACTCGTAACCTGAAACATGTGGGCGAAACGGAGCTCATATTCCGCTGTCTACAGTACGCCTTGTCACTCGACAATGTATGAAGGCTGTGCAATAAAACTACCCAAAGCGGAGAGCTCCATAGCCCCGCCTTGGACGCCTTAACCCCGTAGCTGCGAAACCACAGCTGTATGCTCGCAAATTGACAAAATGTTGAAAGTCAATTAATTTCGAATGAGAGTTAAGTGTAGTGAGAACAATGATATACATCAAATGAATGATATGACATGCTTTCATATGAAGTAGGAAATATTAAGCAAAAGAAGATTATAGTACAAGGGAATTTTGGCAGCCACCGCATCAATGGTGAACAGACACAACTACAACTGCAGCCCAGTTCTCAATCTTCCTAATAGGCTCTGGGCAAGCAGAAAGTAAAGGAATGTCCAACGGGGGAATCATTAATCAGGACGAAGTCGCGTACAGTCGAGGAATAGGAAAGCTGAAAGAAAGCAAGGTCCAAAGAGCGTCACGAGGCGTGTTATAGGATTTGTGACGGTCGTTGTAACCGAAGGACTGAAGACTGATGTTGAGATCTGAGGAAGGATGAGATTATGCTGACGTATCTGTGAAAGTGCGGTTCTTTGAAAATGGTCCTAAGGTTGCAAAGGGAGAAATAAAGCCAGGTGCTGGGCCTTCAGTGGGACTGGACGTGTGAGAGGTGGAGAAGGTAGGCGTTCGCATCATCATCATCGGGTTGAAGTACTGATCGCCGGTGGAAGAGAGTTCGGATAACTTGCGAGCACATTGACGGGCGCTCCATTTCTCGGTTGCACCATATTCGGCCATCTTCATCCAAGTTAGTTAGATTTCGAGCACGTGTGGAGAATATAACATACCTTTGCCGCGATAATCTCAAACTTTTGCATGGACCAGTACTCACTAGCCATCTTCAATGCAGTCACGTCGTTATCGGTCCACACGCGCATCCGTTCTCGAAGTCGCTTCAATCGCATTTGCAGAGCTGGAACCTGAAATTTCTTACCCATTTCGGTCTGAAACCGAGAGGCAATTTCTTTCCAACTCAGGCTCTCATCATCCTTGAGCTTCAGAAGAAACGTGTCCTCGTCGGTAATCTCGAACTGCGGCGAGAGAGGAATCGATCGTTTTCTCTTTCTGGACGGTGACTCCCATTCATCTTCGCTGGCTGCACGCTTCTGGGCTTGGGCTTGAGCTTGCATCTGTCGAAGGCCAGTGGGATTCGGAGCAATTGGAGGGTAGTACCGGCGAGGTTGATTTTGCAATTCGGTCAGGGACGTCAAAGAGAAAGATTGGCGATGCCGCGGCGTGGGTGTTGGATCGGGTGTCGGTGTTGGCCCTGGGGTAGTGGGATTCGGAAAGGATGCTGGAGACTCCTCATCATCTGACCTCGGTTGAGGAATTGAGTGCTGTGCAGGCCATTCCACCAGTGGAACCGTGGCTGGTCCAAACGTACTAGGACTGCTGTGAGGGCGCGTTGAGTACCTTGAGAATAGATCTTCGGGAGGTTGGACTGTGTTGATGTGCAAACCGGTTGGTATCAAAGGCGATGGGGAATTCGGCCGACTGCCACGGAAGCTCTCTGGTTCAGGAGTGAAATAACTTGAGAAGAATGGAAACGGTTGTATCCCGGTGCCCAGAGCAGGTGTATTGTATTGACTGGGAAAATTGAAATCGTAGGTGTTCTAACATATTTCATTAACAATGACCCACCAAGTGCAATTTGAGAAGGTCAGTACCGGGATGGGGAGCGCATTTTCATATGATCCGGAATCGATCATATGGACGGGTTCATGCGGAGGAAGACTGGGTGCACTAATGTTTTCCACGGCGAATAGAGTGCAGGTGTTGTTGGATGACATGGTGAGGTTGAGCGAGCGACTGGTTAACGATGGTGTGCAGTGGTAGGCTGTTTATCGACTTCCAGCAACCTTGGTCAGAAGTGGTTCCAACGAAGGGCTCATTGAGATTCCCGGAATCCCACGAAAGGCAGAATAGGAAAAATGGTGATGAGGAATAAACGATAGTGCTGCAGCGTGATCATCAATAATAATGAGAATGCGGCAGAAAGGCGAGCTATAAAACGACGTAGGGAGTAAAAGGTTCGTGGAAGGCACTAAATTTGGGGCTGAAGCAAGAGCAAAATGACGGTTGTGGATATCCATAAAAAGCTCCGCCAGCCAGTTACGGGGGGCTAGCAGGGACTCCGGGCTGTGTTTAGACCGTTGGCTGTTGATTGGCGAGCGGCCCCGACGCGGCGGGAGCATCCGAAAACTCCCACACAGGGAAAAGGTGCAAGCAACCACACAGGCCGCAAACCAGCCCGGCTGCACTGTGGCGTGCAAAGCTGCTGTTAGATGGCCCCGTTTGGCGCGCGATAGGCGGGTCAGCCCAACCGGCACCTGCACGTCCAACAGGAACGCTTTCGCCCGCGACACTCCCTCTCTTCCAAGCCCATGCATGCGACCAAGCGACTCGCTGCAGGCTCAAAGCGATCCAGAGCAGGCGTTCAGCGCAAAACACAACCCGCTACACCCGTGGCACGGCCCTTTGATGACAAAAGAGGCCATGGGTTGCGCGTGTATGCCTCGTCTCACTCGGAGTTGCTTTCGACCCGCCCTTGCATGTTGGTTCGTCGCGAGGAAGAGGTCAGCGGCGTTCGAAAGCCTGAACAATTGAACCGGAACAATTTGTCGACCCATTGCACGACCCATCGAGTCCTCAGCAAAGACTGCATGGATGGGCATGGCACGAACTCTTTTCTGGCGCCTCCGCAATTGGCAGCAAGCGCCGTGATGCCCTGCGTCTATTTCAAAGAGCGAAATAAAGATAAATTCAAACTGCCGTTGGTGCATTAAAACGCGCCGTCATTGGCAGGTTCTTTAGAGTCGCAAAGCTTCGCTATGCACCATCAGCGTTAGAGCGCTGCAAATGCACCGGTTTGGGCAATTGACGGTCAGCCCGACCCAAGCGGTCGCAAGAGATTGGTAGCACACGGTGCTTGCAGTTTAGGGGAAGAAGGCAATTCGTCCATCTCTTGACGCGTGTCGCTAACTCCGCTTGATTCTCCGTCCGCGATTGATGCCAAGTTCAACACTGTTCATCATCGAGCATGAGCGCTTAAAATTCGCAGCAATCTTTCCATCTGCCTTTGATCTTTTGTCTGCCTCGGCGTTTCGACGTGGAAAATCATATACACAGCCCAATAGACGTGGGCTGCGCGAACGGCTTTGGAGCCAGGCTGGAAATGATTGGATGGCGGCTGCGGTTACACCGCGTACAATGGGCCGAACCTGATTCTGTACGACTTTCGCGATCATTCTTTGAGTGTTGTCGTGCTCGTGTTTCAACTCGTCGCGCTTCACATCTGCAGCCCTCAAAGAGCCAACTTTAGTAGTGGCAATTGATTCTCCGGGTTCCGCTGATGGCGAGGACATTCGGAACCGTCCCAGCTTTCTTGCCTTGAAGGATCCTTTTGAATACCGCTCTCGGTTAGTAGGTGCTTCTTGGCTACAATGCCAACCAGGCTAAAACGAATGCTTCGTACTCTGTGGCCTTCTCGACTTGTTTGAGGCAGAGCAAAGAATAATGTGGAGATCAACCGCCTTGCAGGATAGAATGGTTTTGCCGCACGGGAATTACTGAGAATGCCTGCATTGCCTCCCGGATCTAGCGCAGCCGTTGCATGAGCGCCTAAATGTCGACCTCCGTGAACGCCTAAGCATGTTGATGGCCATCATACCTGACAATCGATGAATTTAGCGTATCAACAGAGAATGTCGTATTATAATGGTACGATCCGGAGGCGGCAATTATGAAGCATTAAGAACCAGATCGTTCGAATTGTTTCAGCAGTCTTCAGACGCGGCGAAGTTGGATAGCGGCGAAGCCGAAGGGCTGTGGGCGGCTGAAGTTCAGCGCTTGAACGGTGAGAAGAAGTGGAGAGGTCAATGGAAGAATTATTAGAAGGAAACACAGTCAAGGACGCAGGAAGACAAGATGGGTAGAAAATGGAAAGGAAACTTGGGCTTCAAGACGAGCGGAGGCATTCGCAAAACAGCAATTCCAATGACGAGCGGAAATAAAGAATGGTTCAGCTTGTGCAGGTCTTCAAATGGCAAAGACACTGATCTAAGAGCATTCGTATGGCAGAACGCCTGAAGATCGGAATTTCTATGGACGGCAGAAGTTCAAATGTTTGAGAAGGCGAGTCTAGTCGCACGAAGAAGGCGAAAGCACGTGACGGCGTCCTCCAGGGTATTTTCGGGCTTTCGGCTGGTGGGCGTTTGGACAGCGTAGTTCTTAGTACGGCACGGTACACTACAGTACTCCACAGCAGCTCTCCGGCGCTCCGCGTCCAATTCCGCTCCGTCACCACCTCCGTTGGAGCTAAACGTTACCTATCCTACGGTAATCACCCTACGCTCTGAAGCTTCTCATAAGCTCTGTCTGTCTTCACTTCAACCGTACCTTCTTGGTTGGCTCCCAACCTTTCACAAATTCTATCTTCTCTTCTTTCTCTCGACTTCTCAAAGCTCTCCCTATTCTTACAGCCTTCGCATGTACGGGCCACGCTGACCTCTCGCTGCTCAGCCTCTCGCTCCTCGGAAACATCATACCTTACTCTTCGTACCTCTCCTGACCACCGCCATAATTCGTCAAAATGGCCATCTTCAACCCTTTCAGAGTCATCGCGGACGTCTCTCATATCGCTTCAAAAGTCATCCTTATGTGGGCAATCCACTGGAATCGCAGTGCTGAAGGCGTCTCCCTTATCACCCAAGTCCTCTACATCCTGGTCTTCTGCACGCGTTACCTTGACCTATTCTGGGCTCCAGTCTTTGGGAAATGGATATACTGGTGGAATTTTTGTTGTAAAATCTTCTACATTGCCTCCTCAGCCTATATCGTCTTCCTTATGACAAGCGTCTACGCTCGTACAAGAGAACGAGAAAAGGCTTGGAAATTCGGCTTGTGGTGCCTTGGTGGTGCTCTGGTCCTTGCGACTCCTATCACTGCGATCTTCCAAAAAGGCCCACTCGTGCGAACAGACCCAGAAGAAGTCTTCATGTGGAGACATCATTTCACATTCACTGAGGTATGGCGGAAGGGCGGAGCATCAGGCAGCAGTATCGAGTTGCTAACACGGCTATTCTAGAACCTCTGGACCTTCTCTGAGATCCTAGAATCCGTCGCTGTACTTCCACAGCTCCTCCTCCTTCGCCAAACAACCGTCCCTACCGTCATAGACTCATACTACCTCGTCTGCCTTGGCTCCTACCGCGCCTTCTACATCCTGAACTGGATCACGCGAGCCGTGGACAAGAAAGAACACCACTTCGACCCCATCTCCGTCATCTTCGGCGTCATCCAAACCGCGCTGTACATCGACTTCGCGTGGGTGTACTGGACGCGGCAACGCGTCAAGCTGCGGGGTGGCGGCATCGTGGATTCAGAGGACCTGCGGCGCGGATGGCTAGTCGGCAGGCTGGTCGGCAAGCATAGCGACCTCGACGATGACGACGAGGAGGCCGCGGCCGCTACCGACGGGTCGGCGGGCGCAGCTGGCAGCGGCGGCACCGCCGCCGCTGCTTCGAAGACCAAGAAGCCTCGCTGGGGAAAGAGAGGCATATCGGTGTCCGCGGATGACGCTGTCCACGGCGAGGATTCGCAGCCGTTGACGAATCCTGACGCTTTTGAAGATTTGGATGATGATGAAGACGATGCGCTGCCAGGACCGGCAACACAGCGTGAGGATCACGAAACTGTGGGTGATGGCTCGGAATGGGTTGATGATGAGGATCACAAATAGTGTGTATGTTTACTGTTAGATGCCATTGTGGCAAATGAATAACCCAATTCTCGATGTAGACCGCCGACGCCGTTCAGGCTCATGCCTGTGTATTTGATCCCGTGAGCTAGCTCCTTGACAATGCCCGTACGAAACGCCTTGGAGAGGAAATCCTCTCATCCTGTTTACAAACCTCACACATGTTCTACAATTCTGGCCCGATAGTGTTCCGAAACAGTCCCTTCTCCATCCCCCGCTGGGACGACTTTCGTTCTTGGCACCATTGGGCATAAATTCTTGGCCTCCTGCCGCCATGTCGCATACTGTTCATAATACAGCGGATGTGCTCCAGGTTCTTTGAGCCTGAGTTGATCCACTGTGGTGCTCCAAGGCTTTCCGCCGGCCGTGAAATGCAAGATTTTCGCGTTCTGCTGGTATACCACTTGGAGAGGGTCGCTTGGCGGCGTGAAGTGCTTTGAACGATTTGGAGACGGTGAAGCCAATGGCTCGATGTGTTTCCTGGTGGAACTTGATCCGCTAGAGTTCTCGGTCGAAGAAGTCTCTAAATTCGAGCCTTGCTTTGCGTTTTGCTCTGCTTCTTTCGGGGATTCTGATTCTCTACCAGAACTGGAGGACTGAGGTGACGAGTCATCTACAGGCGAGCGATCTGAAGATGGAATCGATGGGTCAGGCGTCGATTGTTCCGGTGCTCGTCTGATTTTAAGTCCTTTTGGGACAGCCTTTCCATCCTCTTCTTGTCGTTCCTCTGACTGCTCCTTTTCATCCGCAAACGGATTATCTTCATTCATAATAGAAAGAGCTCTCCAAAAGCTTTCACCTTGCAATTTCTTTTTCTCCTCTGTCCCCGTGCTATCTTCGAGCTTCTGTGCTTCTTCTGGCCGGTACCAATCTGGTGTTGTGTTTGAGTGCCAGAGACTGTTCAGAGCTACGTAATTGCTTGGTAGCAGGAGAACTGTTTTCGCAAACATCTTGTTGATTAAGTCCATATCATAGACGTTGTTTTGAATGTCCTCCATCTCGAGTCTCACCTTTTCCCACAGCCGATCACTTAACGAAATCACCATAAACGTGCTAGAAATGGCATCTTGTGCAATCCAATCCGCACGCGGCGCCGCTAGGTCGGTATCTGGCAAGTCGAAAACATGGTCGAGGTTCTGCAAAATCAACTGGTCTGCGTCCATAACGGCGACCTTCTCGATGGTGTTATCAAGTTGATGCAGCCCGAACGCCATCAACTTTAGCAAGCAATCCTCGTAGTAACCGATACTCTCCTCGGCTAGCGGAGGCGGATCACGAATGGTGATGGTTGCACCACTTCCAGAAAGGGCAGTGACGAATACTTTCGACACATCATGCGAAAGAAGGACGTGAATTCGGTGCCGCGTTCGGAATTGCACCCTCAACCGACGGATGTTAACGATAACAGAGCAGGCGTATTCGTCAGTCGTGGCGTAGAACACATAGACATTTGGTGACGGCTTGAAAGAGAAAGGGTTCGTGTTTTCCCAGATAGCCACCGTGTCCGCGTCGGCGGTCGTTTCTTTGCTCACCGTGATCGCGTTCGCGGTCGTTTCGTTGCTCACCGTGATGTTCGTCGAAGAGTAGTCACCAGCCACGACATTGTTAGTCGAATCTGTTGGTACATGGCAGAAATGCCATTCCGGTGAGAAGTTTGTAGGAAGGGAGTTGAAGGTTGTCAAAGAGATTGTCAAGAGCGCAACCACACTAAGAAGGAGGAGAGATTTTCTGTTGAACATTCTTCCATTGATATAGACGCTGTGTCAAGGAAATGCTGAAGATAGACTCAGGGAGGACAGTGTTTTTCAGTGGACATAAGGAATGCTTAAAAAGGCCAATGGCTGGCCAACGCGTAAAAGCCAACGCCCAAAAGCCAACGCCCAGCCGGGTCGTGCGACGATTAGTTGGTAAGCTTAATCGTGTGCAACTTGCGGCTGAGAGCTTTTTTGGGTTACCTTTAGCCTTTTCTAGGCCCGGTGCAGATGGTGTACACGCCGTACACGAGCCCAGAATATCGAAAAGTTCAGGGGGTGTAGATGGGTTTGTACTACGCTTCATGTCTATCAGTCGCTTTGTTCGTCCCTGGCTAGGGAGTAGAAAAATATGCCCTGACTCTTGCCATATTCAAATGGGAATGCGATCAGCATCCCAAATTCAAGCACTGGGCGCAATGTTGGAGCTGCGATGGAAGAAATAGAGAGACAAAAGCTCCATCTCGAACGGGAAAATTCGATAGAAATCAGTTAGCGGCGGATTTGATTAGAGTACGATAGGGCGCCCGGTGGCGTGCTCGCCAACGTCGTCGACACCACAATTTGCTCCGAAGGAGACGATAACTGCTGATTTCTCGCCAAAGGTGTATCGACCCTATGGCACACCTTTCATACCTTTTTGAGGAAAGAGATTGAAGTCTTCCACTTTTGGATCTATACTCTCTTTGAATTCCCGAAAGCCCAAGGAACTGCGCGGGGACAGTGCACACTTGCCTCGACGTGACGGCATGGGCCTCTTCCGTCTCAAGGCCACTCACATCTGTAAATAGAATTCTGGTTACGAAGTACATCAGAAAACTGGAAGTTCCAATTCAAGAACCTTCTTGAGTAGAGCCGGCTGCAATAATATTCCCATGAGCCGATAGACGGGAAGAGAATGGCAACCACGTTTTATCCGGACTATCCACCGGATCTACAAGAGCGGGATGAAGAGTTTCTCTTGACCTGTCTCAAGGACTACTCAATTGCCACGGGCCTTGCAGTTAGACCTGCTCCATCTTTCGTAAATCCGGCTTCAGACCCTAAGGGTGTGCTTGCGACCACTGCACCTGTCACTCTCTTTCCCAGTCTCTTTCCAAAATCTTGTTTCGAGGAAGGCTTAGCCATACAACTTGCATACAACAAGCTTTACTCTGCCATCGCCAGAGATGTGGAATGGTTGACGCCCATTATAGAGGAAATTGTGGAGATTGACGACTTTGTCGCAAAGCTATGGGAAGTACAGAAGACGGTGGCAGCCAGAGGATATGCTCAAGACCTGGCTCTGGGCTTATTTCGATCGGACTATATGGTTCATCTTGATCCTTCAGACTCTTCGACTTCTCCAGAGTTAAGGCAAGTAGAGTTCAACACTATTGCCTCGTCATTTGGCGGACTATCTACCAGAGTATCCGCCTTACACCGCCATCTTAGGGATGTGGAAGCCTACCCGCCTTCTACAAAGTCACTCGTAACTCAAGAGACTCTGATAGCCAGCAGAGCTTCTACCTGCTTAGCCGCAGGCCTGGCTGCTGCCCACAAAGCTTACGGACCATCTAAAACAGGCCTACCTGTAGTCGTAGCTTTTGTTGTCCAGGATCCAGAACGCAACGTCTTCGATCAGCGACATCTCGAATATTCACTGCTGGAAGACTACTACGTTCAGGCGATTCGGCTTCCATTCCACAGAGTATTGGAAGATACCAACTTAGCCGATGACCGTGCTCTATTATACACACCACCGCATGCAGCACACACCACCTACGAAATAACGACAGTGTATTATCGATCCGGATACACTCCAAATGACTATCGAGGCACACAAGATTGGGATGCACGTCTCCAACTCGAGCAGAGCAGAGCCATTAAGTGTCCTAGTATTCTTACTCACTTAGCTGGCTGCAAGAAGATACAGCAGGTCCTCGCAACACCTAGCTCATCACATTTGTCGCGTTTCTTATCCGATCCTGCCGAAGCAAGTCGTGTGGCCAAAACCTTCGCTCCAATTTATCCCATGGACCAGAGCGAGGCGGGACTGGAGGCTCGCAAGCTTGCCTTGGATCCGGAGACGGCAAATCGATACGTACTGAAGCCACAACGTGAAGGCGGCGGAAACAACGTGTATCGTAAAGCAATACCGGACTTCTTGAAAAGGACTCCAGAAAGCCACTGGCCTGCTTGGATTCTAATGGAGATGATCGAGACTCCACCACAGAAGAATGCCATCGTACGCAACGGCGAGGTTCAGAAAGGTGAAGTCATCTGTGAACTTGGAGTTTATGGCGTTTGTCTCTGGAGTCACAGCTCCGGGAAACTATTGGAGAACTGGGAAGCGGGATACCTGCTAAGAACGAAAGGCGATCAGAGTGAAGAAGGAGGAGTAGCGGCTGGATTCGGAGCCGTAGACAGTTGCTGCTTACTAGATCTATAACGCATTTTGATATTCCAGTTTAGCCACACTCAGGCTCTTCTGACCCGAGAACTCTATCCTGCGTGTTACCTCCATAGAGACCGCCATCTAGAATCCATTGCTCATTATCGTCATTATCGTCTTGAACCCTCCGCCATCTTGACCCTTGCTTCGCTGGCTCCTTTCCTTTCCTTTCGTCTTCAATCTTTGCTATAGGCCTAATCAAGGCGCCCAGTAAAGGATTTTTACTAAATGCTCCATTTTCATGCTCATCGCCCAAGGGTACTTCGTCAACATCAAGTTCTTTATCTTCACTCTCGGGTGAGCTTGGCCTCTGCGCTGGAGCCATCCTTTTCACAATCTTTCCACCAGTGAGATCGATACTGGCAACGACTCTTCTCTTCTCCCACTCCGGTCTCGCATTCCACTCCTGTTCTCTCAGCACTTTCTGCTGTTTCTTTAGCTGCAACGCGCGCTCTGCAGGACTTGCCCACATATTGACGCCTGCATCCGGCGTCTCAAAGTCGGCTGCCTCATCGTGGATTCGCGTGCGCCGCGCATTCTGCGCCTGGAACGCCAGGAGCTTGTCCCTGTGCAGCTTTGCGGCGGCTAGCTTCTCGGTCTCGTCGTCGGACGATGGCACTGACGAAGAAACAGGTGTCGCGAGGTGCGAGCCGCTGAAAGGCCGCGGCAACTTGGACACTTCAGCGCGCTTGTGTGCTGCATTATTCGCCTCTTGCCGCTCTTTGCCGCGCTCTTCGCGCAGGATCCGAACCATAGATTGGATCTCTGTGGATGAGAGCAGTGGGTTTCCGCAGAAGGTACACGGTCCGAGGCCTTCTTTCACACAGATGATCTTTCCGCAGTTAAGGCAGTTTGGAGCGGCGGTAAGAAGAGGATGGCGTTGAGCCATGCAAGTGCAACGACGGCGAGCATTGTCTTCGGCAGACGGTGCAAGGGATGGGTTCGTCTGAATTTCGAGAGCCCGAATTGCAGAGTCGAGATCATTAAGAGCTTCAGATTGGCCATGCATGGGAGTACCTCCAGTAATGGAGACTTTAGCCTTGCCTTTTGAGGGGGAAGAGTCTCGACTCGGTCGCATGTCTTGGATCAATTTTCCAGCCATCGGTTGCGGCTTTGGCGACGATGTACGAGATGGCAAGGCCGAAGATGTATTCGAGTTTGATGTGGGAACCTGTAAAGCATCCAGAGTTTCCCACAGGGCAAGCGGGTTCGGCGAAGGCGATTCTTTGCGAGGTTTCGCTCTCGCAGAAATGAACTCCTCCTCATCCTTCTTCACGTAGCCGCCCATGGTGTTACCGTAGTTCTCTGGTCTTCGCACTTCAGGAAGTTTCTTGAAATTTGAGCCTCGTTTTCTCTTAGGCTTTGCTCTTGGAACCTCCATTGGAGCATCTTGCTCCTGTTCTGGGAGCTTGCTGGACTCTGGTTTTTGAGGCTCGATTCGCCGAGCGTTGAAACTTGTAATGAACTCCAAGGCCTGCGCCGAGTCACCAAGAAGGTTTTTCAGATGCTCGGCTGCTGCATCCTTTGGCATTGTCTCTGTGTAGTCGATTATTTGTTGCAATGAGTCCTCATCTAAAGGCAGCAATTTTGATAACTGGGGCAATGCCCAGCTTCTGAGTGCCATTTCGAAGCTCTTTCTGGTCTTTGAAAGACCTAAGTTTCTATATATTGAAGATACCCCGCTGTCGTCTTATCATCTCTTTCCGGTACTGCTTCATGAAAATGTGAAGTATCGAGTCAGCTGCGCTCTGTGGGATGTTCGGAATTTACGCCACGGAAAGCCGCGCCCATGACGTGGGGTCTCGACCTAACTTTGGGGTGTTCAGAATTTCAATCTCAACTCTACACGCACACATTACCCTGGGGAAGCACCCACGATCCTCTAAAATGGTGCTTCCCAAGTCCAAAAATACGGTTGGCCTGGGCCAAAGCCTTATCAATGACCGTTTTCGCGGCAAGAATTCGAATCTCCTTCGCGGCAGTGCACAAGGTATCGAGCGCACTGGAGCCAACGGCGAGCGCTATGTTACAAATTCGAAGAAAGAGGACTCGTGGATGAAGATGAGATCTGTTACCGAACAAGCCGCGCTAGACGAATTCCTCTCGACCGCCGAACTTGCGGGTACCGACTTCACAGCGGAGAAGATGAGCAATGTGAAAATCATACACACAGATCAAAGCAACCCGTATCTTCTGAGCAAGGCGGAAGAGAAGGAGAAGCTTGCGAAACATGAGAAGAATAGGCAGAGGTTGACTGTACCGAGAAGACCGCAGTGGGGGGAAAGCACAACACCGAAAGAGTTAGATGAAATGGAGCGTGAAAACCTATTGCAATGGAGGAGAGGTTTGGCAGAATTGCAGGAGAGTCACGATCTGCTCCTCACTCCATTTGAACGGAATATTGAGGTCTGGAGGCAGCTGTGGAGAGTTATTGAGAGGAGCGACTTGGTGGTGCAAATTGTCGATGCAAGAAATCCGCTTCTCTTTCGTTGTGAGGATCTAGAGAAGTACGTTAAAGAGGTCGATCCAGAGAAGAACAACCTCCTTCTCGTCAACAAGGCTGATATGATGACGGTGAGGCAACGAAGAGCATGGGTTGACTATTTTTGGAAAGCTGGAATCAACTTTAGGTTCTTCTCTGCAGAACTAGCTAGAGAGCAAAACGAGGCTAGAGGACTATTCGAAGAGGAGATTGACGAAGAGGTTTCCGCTGATGATGCCGAAGAGGTTGACAATACAGATGAACTACCGGACGAATTGCGACAACTGCCCATCCACGAGGCCGAGGAAGACGACGAGCAAACAACAGAGAACCAAAGGATCAATTCGCCTAATGAAAGGGCATCCGTAGACGAGGGAGATCCAACGCGGATCCTAACCACTGACGAACTCGAAGAACTATTCCTACAGCACACTCCTGATGAAGTAGTAGATCAGCATGGAACTCCTCGAAAGACATCCATTGGCCTCGTTGGCTATCCAAACGTCGGAAAATCTTCCACTATCAATGCTCTAATCGGCGCGAAGAAAGTATCCGTTTCCGCCACTCCCGGTAAAACAAAGCATTTCCAAACCATTCACCTGTCGGACAGAGTTATCCTTTGTGATTGCCCTGGCCTAGTCTTTCCCAATTTTGCGACAACCAAAGCTGAACTCGTGTGCAACGGTGTTTTACCAATCGATCAACTTCGAGAGTTCTATGGACCTACTGGACTTGTCGCTCAACGCATACCTAAACTTTTTCTCGAAGCGATATATGGTATGCGCATAGACACTCAGCCGCTTGAAGAAGGCGGTACTGGTATTCCAACTGCCTCAGAAATACTTCGAGCGTACGCCACTGCTCGGGGCTTTTCGACACAAGGCCAAGGACAGCCAGACGAGTCAAGAGCTTCGAGATACATCCTAAAGGATTACGTCAAAGGCAAGCTGCTCTTCTGCCACCCACCACCAGCAAACCCACCAATCGATGAGAAAGACTTCAACCTAGACCTCTACGACCTCTCCCATCTGCCAGAGAAGCGCAGACCGGCACTCGCTGCGCTTGCAGAAGGATCTGTGGATGGCCTCGAAGATCCTAGAGCACTTGAAGATGACGATATGATTTCACTTCCGGTTGTACAAGGAGAGAAGTCAGCCGCACTGGATAAGAAGTTTTTTGGCTCTGCTCGCGGCGATGCGGGACATTTGATGCAGCACAAGTACAGTGAACATGGCAGATCAGCCGGAAAACAGTTCAGTGGTCGCAAAGAACGGACGATGATTGCACTTGAGAAAGGTATAGATCCAAGCGAGGTGAAATTGAACGGCAAAAAGCATTTCAAGGGGAATAAAAGGAGAGGCAAGATCCGCGCCACCTATGATTGATTGGTTCGCACTGTCGAAGAGGTATATCAACTTGTGACATGGTAGGAGAATGGAATGATCACATTATCTGAAGCGTGATCCCAAAGGTAAGCTCCAACGAAGAGAAACTCGAAAGGGCAGACTGAATGGTCCAGCAGAGCCTCCATCTAGAAGCAAACTGACGCTGAGACTCTAAGTCTTGCACGCAGATGGAATCGCAGAAAAGCAGCGTACACAGAGATACTAGCATCGCAGAAGTATGTCTTTGTGTCTACTATAGGATACTCATGAATGTAAATGTCCACCAAGCTCAAGTTCTCGTCATTGCAAAGCTACAGTTACGAAGGTGTAATATTAGAAATGTCCCTTCAGACTTCAGCCTTGCCACACGAGGCTATACGCTACATGTTCCCTGCCGAACGTCCTCGGCCTGTGACCCCGCCTCTACCACATCTCCCTATCACATCGCATTTGCTAAAAATTCCTTTCTCCGTCCCCATGTACGTCATATAGGCATCGATCGAGACTACGTAACATACGCGATCAGTTTTTTATAAAAGCCTGCCGCGTGCTCAATGTCCGGCTCCGAATCCATTGAGCCGGACAAGGCGAAAAACATTTATCAGGACTTCATCCAAGACTATTACGCCAAACGGGGCCATTACAAAGTCGCTCCGGATATTCCAAAAGAGAAGAAAGAAGAAATCTTGAGACAAAGGGAAGGACAGAACCAAAGAGTGTTGACCATGCCAGTACTCCCCAAGGAAGACGAAACTGGTGATAGTATGACGCGGACGAAATGTTTGGTGGTAGCATCCAGTAATTCTAACATGACATAACAGATCTCACCGACAAGGTCGCAAAGGAATCTAAGGACTCGACCGCAAGCTCGAATGACTTGCATAAGGAGGGTGGGAAAGCACATGCCCTTGATCACCATGCCACTCCGGTAAGCCTTAATTATCCATAGATCTGGAATTGTGTGAGCTTACAGCCTTGTAAGGGCCCGGTTCTGTCTGACAACATCGGAAAGCCAGCTAGCAAAGAGGAACTGAAGGCCAAGGCGACGGAGCTGAACAAATAGAGCATTTCAGACCAGAAATCAAGACTACCATGATTATATCTCTCGAGACTGTTTCTATTGATTGCTATGGCGGAATTTCTTTTCCGTCCCAATCCCAACACTTTCCTCGTCCCGTAATATCTATCCTCTTTCCCTTCACACCAATCGTAAGCATGCCTACCAACCTTTCCGCCACCCACTTCGGATGGAATAGCTTTTCTGGCTTAGTTGTATTCCAGAAGTCCCTACTGAGATCTGTCTTGACTGTACCAGGATGCAATCCCACAGCCATAGCTCTGTCTCCGGCTTGCACTTTCAAGAAGTTGTCATACGTCTTGACTAGTTGGTTGACCGCGGCCTTGGATGCCCGATAGCTATACCATCCACCTAAATGGTTGTCTGATATGGAACCGACGCGTGCAGACATGCACGCCCAAATGACGAGCTCCTTATTCACTCCTTTGTAGACACCTCCCGTAGAATCCCAATCGTGTACTCGACCGGGATCCCATACATCGTCACGCGGGTTGGAACTGGAGCGTTGCGCAGGTAGGAATTTGCCAAAATGTTTGAGGAGTAGCAATGGCCCTATGGTATTGACCTTGAACGTTTCGAGCGCGGACTCCGCGTTTATGTCGCGTGGGTGCTTCTCAGGCTTCAATAGCACACCTGGAATCGCGAAGGCTAGATGGAGGCGTGAGGAATGGCCAAAACGAGCGGCGCAGCTATCGGAGGCCTTCTGAATTGTCCGTTCATCTATGCGGTTGGTGGTTAGCAGCGTGTCTGACGAAGGATGCATTTCAGAAGAGTTCTAACCAGTCACGTCGAGCTTCACAACGTTCAACCGCGAAGTATCTGCATCTGGGAGTGAGCGCAGGAGATTGTCTTTGACTAATTCCAGTTTTCCTCGTGCCGTTGCGACAATTGGGAGGTTCGTCGTCTGGAGGAGCCGTCTGGTAATTTCGAACCCGATACCTCTTGAAGCAGGCGTTACGAAAGCCCACGGGTTCATGGCGGATATTTCATGACAAAACTAGACTTGCCTACACAGACACAGAGTTTCAGCATCATTGGGAACCAGATGAGAATATAATTATACGAGTTTAGAACGATGTGGAAAAGATAGACGACTAGCGATCAAAGAGATCCGAACTTCTACGGTAGTGCGTTCCAGATTAGGATCGTGGCGTAATGTGCCATGGACGACTCTTTGGTATTCCTCCATGAGGACATCTCACAACTAGGATAGTGAATGAATTTGAAATTTCTCCTATATAAAACTAGAATTCAGCAATATTCTTTCGAAGTTAACTTGTTCAACACCAAAAACATACTTCCTCTTCGGGTAGCGTCGGAGCCTGACGTCATGTCGTAGCTGGGTGTCGGTGTCACATCGAAGACTCAATCGTAAGCTGGCTTGAATTTAGAGAATATAAACAACCTTTACTTTGATGAGCTATGAGTACGCAGGACCATCTTCAACTGGAAAAGAAAGAGCAAGAAGACGATGATAAGAACGAGTTAACCGGAATCGGAGGTGAGTTTTCGACCAAGGATACAAATCTGATACCGCCTCCCAAATTCGCATTCATCAGTCCGATGCATAATTAAATCATAAATTGCCGCATATAGCCCTCTATCCTACTGCTTGTACAGCAATTTCAATTTGGATGAGCTTTTTAACGAGTAGAATAGTCGTAGGACGAAACGTATCAAAAGTCATCGATCCGGTTGGCAAGACAGTCGAATCAGTGTTGAGTCCTGTTGGTTGGACATTGAACGGAGTTCTACAGCCAATTACGGATGGGGTTGGCAGAATAATAAAACCTCTGACCATACATCCTGACGAGTCTGAGATTAAGAAGGAAGAGAAGAAGAGACTGGAGAAGGAATGGGCGCCGATTGGCGGGAAGGAACAGAATGAAGAGAACCCATTGGGTCTGAGAAACTGAACGAATTGCTTCAAGCCCTCTAAATCCAAGAATACAGTGCGTCTACGCACTACTCACTACCTCGTTTTCTCGAACAGATAGTGGGCAACGCCCCAAGTATCTCCCTTGTCCCAGGCGAATAACTCGGCGCAGGCCATATAGAAAATCTGCCATCTATTCCACCACACGGGTGCACCATCCTTCCCATATGTCTTTTCTAAGTGCGGCCAGATGCTTTTCTTGGATTTACACATCTTCGATAGCCATTCCTCGCAGGTTCTTGCGTAGTTTTTGCCATTGACCCACCACTGCTTCCGCACGGTTAAGTCGTCCTGAAAGTAAAGCAACAGATCGGCCGATGGCATGGTCCCAGCAGTGAAGAAATGCGTCGACATCCAACCGTCCCCATCTTCGAAGTCGTAAGGTGTGGTGTTGTGGCAGAAAATGTGAACAAAGAGCTTGCCGCCTAGTTTGAGTGTCGAGTTGACCTTAGACATGAGGAGAGCGTAGTTTTTCATATGCTCAAACAGTTCGATTGAAACAACGCGATCGAAGGCTGAAGCCGGAAATTCGTAGTCAACGACGTCACCTGTAATAACAATGAGGTTGGTGAGGCCTTTGGATTTCGCAATGCTGTCAATATATTGCTTCTGTGTGCGAGAGTTGCTGAACGCAGTTATCTGTGAGCTGGGTAGCTTCTCTGCCATGTAGAGAGATGCAGATCCCCAACCACAGCCGAGATCAAGGACAGACATGCCATCTTTCAGTTCAGCACGCTCGATGTACGATGCAAGCATCTTCTCTTCGGCTTCGGCGAGAGTTTCCTTACCCGTTGGGTACAGGCAAGAAGAGTACTTCATCCGCGGTCCAAGCATGCCTTGGAGAACACCGGTGCCGACTTCATAATGCTGCTCGTTTGCTTTAAGTGTTTGTACAGCAATTGGTCGTGAGCGTAACAGGTCAACGTATTTCATTTTGCGCTTGTAAGCATCTTCCAGGGAAGTGGAAGAAATCTCTTTGATCCGTTGGCCCAATTGTTGTCGGATTCCATATCGGATTACTGCATGCGGGAGATATCCACCATCCAGTATGTTGTTTAGGTAGTCGGAATTGTATAACCACTCTGTTATTTGTTAAAATCTGTTGGCCAATTCATGGTCGACATACGGACCAAAGCTCATCTTGAAACCTTATGTGCGAAAAGTTCCAAAATGTCAGAAAGAGAAGACTTGATCATTGCCGTCTACGATTAGATCTTATTATGTGCCGCACTCATAAAGGAAATCAAGGGAAAGCGTTTGGAGAATTGAAGTCTTAAGAGAGGATGCTGTGGAGTGGTCCGAGACCGTGCGTGAAACCGTCGATGTCGGAGTTGAAGACTTGACATCAGGGATCGAAACATTCAGCAATCCTCCGCGCATACAAATCACTATTCATCAGCAGAGACAGAAGAAAAGTTGAAAATCATTGTGTGGATAACCTACAGACAGGTATTTCTGTAAGAGTACCTTATGAAAATGCTGGAGTTGTTGTTCAGAGCAGCATTGAAGTTACCTAATCCCGTCAATCTCGTTCACCCATGAAATACCATAGCCGGTATTTAGCAATATGCCCTCCATTACCTGCAAAGCAATCGGCTCGATATCTAAACTTTCTCATTGGCGTGCTCCTCTTGAGCAGACTGATAGTTTTTGTCTTCATTTTCTTCTGCCTTTACTACCATGTCGTCCGCATCTTCATCGTCGCCTTTTATGTTCTCATGTTCTTCGTCCTCAGATTCCTCTTTTGCTTTCTTCTTGGCCTTACCACGAGCCGGAGCGCGGCGCTGCTTCTTGGAAGGGCTATATTCTTCTTCGTCATCCACTGGATTGTCTTCTTTCGGTCGCTTCTTTTGGGCAGAGCCAGGCTTCTTGGCGTTTGGCGTAGCTGGAGCTGAAGCTGAGCCTTCTGTTGCTGCTTTGATACGAGACTTGATATTGGCGACCCGATGCGTAATGGCTTTGGGAGTGACACCTTTGTCTCCATGTTAGTAACGAATGAAACCGCCACCAGCAGTGGCGTCCTTGACGATGAGGCAAGACTGAGAATGCTGACCTTCACCGAACCTGGTTGCAACCACGTTAACGTCCACCTTGACCTGGTGAACATCGAGAATGATGGCCAAGAGTTTGGCATCGGCTTCAGCGTTCCAGTTGACCATTGTGACGATTTGGCTTCAATGTAGTCTAAAGGTCTTTGGTAGTTTCGACGCTAGGCAGCAGATGGATGTAGACGGAAAAGTTGGTAGGATCTGATCGAATGCTTGGGAGAAGCCTATCCGGAGAGAGTCGTGGAAGAGGATGGTGAGCTTTTTTAAATGGCAGTTTGAAATCAGGAAGTGATTGAAGTCAGCCAGATGTGGACTAGACTATGGAAGATATGGTGAGTCAGATGAGGTATTCATCAAATCTGTAGAAAAGTGAGGTCGTGTTTGTGTTGGATTGCCATAGTAAACTTCCTCACCTCTCTTCAGCTCGCCGAGGACAGCCGTCGTAAGCCATCTCAGCTCCACTCTTCTCCGTTGGGTTGCGCGTTTGCCCGTGATTGCCGGTGTTTCCTTGACCAGGTATTATTGGTTATGTTATCCCAGAGGCAATTGAAGTGACACGGAAAGAGTAACTTTGCGCCTGGCGGATTATGACAAGCCCTGAGATTTTCGGCCTACAATAGATCACCAGTTGATGTTTGATAATTATAAATTTGTCGCCGTCTCCCAAACATTGCTTGGGGCAGATGTCATAGAGTCTTCGATCCTCCAGGATTTACCCAACGTTCGAGCCGGCCTTGGTGCATTCGCTACACTATACAGCTTTGTTCCTCTACCGATGTCTCTGGGGACTGAACATTTTGTATGGCGAGAGTGAATATCGCAAGTAGCCTGTGACGCTAACCCATTCCCTAACACTTTGGCTTTGAAGATCTTCGGCTCTTCGTATCAAAGTTACTCAGTTGGAACTCATACGACAACTGTCTCACCAAGATCGCACAGTTCAACCTCTTCTCCCCATTTCAGTCCTGCAAGTTCACAGCTTTCTTTCCATCTTTGTGGCGGCTCCAGTACGTCTTCATAATATTGACTTAAACCTCCCCGAACAGAGCCATAATGCATTCCTACGCTTCTTTTGGAGCGAATCGCCTTATGGACCTCCACAGTGTCTTCAGGAGAACAATGTACGGACGACATGAATGTTCTCGGCGTGTAACATCCAATTGGGAGAAGGGCGAGATCGAAAGGCCCGAACTTATCTCCAATTTCTTTGAATGCAGGGCAGACAGCCAGATCGCTCTCTTTCTTTCCTTCTTTCTCGTCCTCCTCAGTAATCGTCCTGTATCCCGTATCTCCAGCAAAATATAACTTCTTGCCAGAGTTCTTGTCTTCAAACGTCCAACTACACCACAATGCTTTCCCTATGTCAAATATGCCTCGTCCACTGAAATGCTGACTAGGCGTGCAGGTTACTCTCACCGTCTGCTGTTCTTTATTCCCGTTCTCCTCACAGGTAGACGACAAGCGTACATGCACATCTAAGCCTTCCCACCAATCCAACTCGATTACATGCTGCTCCTCAATACCGATACCCAGAAACCACTCTTTCAGCCCCAGGCCGCACAAGAAACGCAGGCTCCTCTGCTTTCCGCCCAAATCAAAGTACAGAGATTTGATGGTCTGCAGATCCAGATGATCGTAGTGATTGTGGCTGATGACGATTAGATCCGGCGGGGACACATCGGCGAGGTCGCACGGCGGCGGCCGGAACCTTTTGGGCCCAATGAAGCTGACAGGTGACATGCGGTCGCTCCACACAGGGTCGAGCAGCACGGTGAGGCCGCGCTCGCGCGCCGCGCCGCATTCCCGCTCGACGATGCTGCCATCGGCTGCCGCACTCGCGCTCGGGAACTCGATCGCCCACGACGCGTGCCCGATCCAGGTTGCGCGAAGCGCCGACGGCCGGTCGCCGGCCCACGTCGGCGTTTGCACCGGCAGCAGCAGAGTCGTGTCCGTCGGAACGGGCACGAAGTTGCGCTTGGAGCTGAAACGGACAGACAGCGCCGCGGATGGGTCATGTTGACGCCGGAAACTGGGCCAAGGGTTTGTGAAGCCTGATCGCTTGCCGCTCGCATCCACGACGTGGTGACTTTTGGAGGCGTTGGAGGGCTTCGGAAGCGCCGTGATGGATATACGCGGGCCTGATACGGTGGACATGGTGGAAATTTGCGTGATATTGAAAGAAAAACACGAAATGACGAAGACAATAGGAAACCTTTGAACTTGTGACGGTGATGCTGCGAGTGATAGCTGCGACTCGATCTGAAAGAAATGGGAAAGGCTCTTTCGAGTTTGATGTTGTTCCAAACTTTGGCTCATCTAGGACCTCAGGAGCATTTTGAGAGTGTATATAGAGGGAATTGCGGCATGAAACCGCCGAATGTACGTTTAATGGTAATACTCGGCGGCGAGATTTGGAAGTGAGAGTGCCGGAGATGGCTTAGTCTACCAATAAGCGCCGGAGAAAAGCACAGCGATTGTCCCGACTCCGAATGAGCTCAGTAATTTGAACGCTGAATGGAATATTTTGGCAGAGAGAGGATAGATTTGGCCTTGGATTTCTGCGTGCTCCGTCATTGGATACGTCTATGCCATACACGAGGGTATCTGAAGGAAGTGACAGAAACTAGCGCTGAACTGGTGATAACATCAAACCCGATTACCTTCTCATATCAAGAACATATGCTCTATTGGAAACTCGCTGCATGCCGGTACTAAGCTCTCTGTCCATCTTCCCGACTCAGCGCCTTGCTCCATGCTTTCTCTAGTTCGTCATCCATCATGCTCAGCCTCTTATCTGGAGCATCACTGTCCGTCTCCCTCGGTAGCAAGCTCGCCGGGGTCATCTCGACGTCTGTGGCGGTTCCCGGCCTCGTCGTCGCCACGCTTGGCACAAGGCTTAGCTCCGAGTAATTGTGCACCTCCGATGTGCCCGTTGCTGGCGTGACCGCTGCCTCCGGTGCTTCAAACTCAAAATTCGAGCTGTACACCACCGCCGCGAAAGCTTCGAGATCCCGCACCGTCTCCATGGCGGCAAGATACTCGTTTGTACTTCCACTGCCAATGGAGTGAGCTTGTCGTGTGAAGACGGCCAGCGTATTGGCTACTTTGCACTTCTGCACGTCGGATCCGCCAACAATTTCGTGTATGCGAGCTGTGCTTTCGGAAATGGGAGGTATCTTGAAGGCCATAGCTGCGACTTTGGTGTCTACCAAGAGAGAGAAAGATGAGTCGAGGAGGAGGGTGAGAACGTGTGTGAAGGCTGGTGATTCGATGAGATCTGAGGTTTCGTCAAGAAGGCGTCGGAGGAAAGGCGTAGACTGGGTTGTGTTTGCAGGGTTAGACGGAGAAGCCATTCCAGACGCCTGCAGCACGTAATCTTCTTGGGATAGCGGTGGCAAAAGGTACGGTAGCCATTTCATGTTCTTACGCTCTTCTTCCGAGAAGCCCTCTACTCGCTTTCGAACGAGGACGGTAAGTTCGGATAGCCTCTCGAGGGTGATATCCTCGCGCGGATTAAGAGGCCCGAATATCTCTTTCACCGCATTTGTGACGTGATCCATAATATCTCGACAACCACGGTGCAGGAGCCACCAGCTGAATGACAGATACTTGCGGTTAGTTTCAAAGTCGTTGCCATACGCATTAGACTCAAAACCGTCTTCATCTCGGTTCTCTAGGCTGATCTTGTTGCTGGAAGAAGGTGGTGATGCTAGCGATACGACGCTAGCAAGATAGTTGCGCCGCCCTAGAAGATTGAGTTGGATGCGCGTGAGTAGTGTGAGGAGGGACAATGTGTAGATCAAGGTGAATGCTCGAGCGATGGACTGTATTTTCATATCGTTCCAGAGCTGAGCCTTGGATCTTGACTTTGCCGGCGATTGCGGAAGACGATGTTGTGGCTCTTCAGTTCCATTGCTGCTCTCCACAACCTGGCTCGTGTGGACATATTCACTGCCTTGCAAGCTCTTATTCTCATCATCGGCGACGCTTGGAGCTACCGAGGGTAGATCTGCCGTAGACACCTCCGATGGTCCCACACTCCTCGCTAATCGTTCCGCTTTCTGTCTCTGGAGCTCAGCAAGTATCTGTTCTACTGGGAGGGCCTCGAGGATGTTCTCGGTAGCGGTTGGTAAGATGGCAAGAACGGTGAAGGTGCAATCCTCCTGATTCTGTTCAAATCGTCGCCGCAGGCTGAATAGCGCGCACGTCAGCGATTTCCTACCCAAAACAATGGGAACGAGCTTTGATTGAGTATGACTTACTTATCCTTGGCTATGCGCTCTTCGCTCATACGCTGTCGCGACTCGGTCAATTTGTTCAAGGCATATTGAGTAGCTAGATAGCCAGCTCCGAGAACGCCGGCGCCAATGGCGAAAGTTGTGCGATTGCGCTTGAACCAGTTGCGCGCGGATTGGATCATCGCTGAGTCTCAAGGACTGTCATGAAGAGGTCCAGCAGTCGAGACAACCAAAAGAAGAAGGTTGAGAGAGAGTGATGCTGAAGAACAAGCAGAATGCGGATTGATTAGTCGCGTGTCTGCTTGTCTTTCGTCACTTTTGACGATTTCCCAGCCCCCTAAGCATGGTTCATGGATATCAGCCTCGGCTGTCACAAGCCGCGGGATATGAGCCAGGGGTCCCATACGATTTTGCAGCCCCCTCGCCAAAATTAGGGGGCCCTACCCGCTAATGCTTGTGGGGTTCACCTTGGATTAGAGGCCTTGCATTTTCAATCGGGCCGCCAAGTCGATTGTCGGGAATACACCAAGTACAAAGCACAAAGCAGACATTCCAGGCATGAAGGCATCGACGGGCCGGGGAATCGCTGAAACTCCACCGTTTCAGCTGCCTGCACGAGGTGGCTGTTCCCACCGTCCGTCGTCCCTGGTAATCTTCGAAATTCGATTCTCGTCACTTCGCTGCATGGAAATACCGGAACGCAGATACCACCCTTTCTCACCTCCTTTGTCTTTAAACCCGATTTTACGTAGACATGGAGCAAGGGAGACCAAGAGCTCCAGAGTACACGCTAGAAATATTCACGGATCCCATATCGACCAAGGATATTGTCAAAGGTACGTCGCAGAAACCCTATCAGCTATTCTTTTGAGCAGACCTTCGACTTATCAATCCACCAGGCGTCCTCCATACCATCTTCTTCCACCGCTACTTTCTCCCTGTCACGCCTATGTGCCGCGATGTCCTTGACCTTACGCTTCCTGTAATCGAGGACGTCGACCTCGAAACTCTGATTGAACAGCGCGCCGCCGCCGTCGTAAGAGCCTTACAGACACCACCTGCAGGTTATACCGGGAGCGGCAATAATGGACTCAGCCGCGTGCAAATTGTGCTTGAGTTCTGCGAGACAAAACGCAAGAAGACCATCTTCTTCGGCAGCGCTGAGGATCAGGTCTGCTGGGAGCAGTGGATCATCGATGTTGTCTGTGCTCGACCAAAGACAGAGATAGGTGCGGGATATGTTGACCCGTTGTTGTAGTCTGACGTATTGTGACTGACAGTGTATATCACAGAGAACCGCAAAGTCCGCCTTGCCATGGAGAAGAGCTTGCAAAAGGCTGCGACGAAGATTGTCAACATCGTAAATCGTGATCTCGACCACATTCCACCAATCACTGTTAGCAAGCAGAATCCCTTCCCATATCAGATCCACGTGAATCCGAAGTCTGACAGCTGGGGACAACGGATGGCAATTTTTTGATCCGATACACCAGGTCTATCTCGCAAGGAATTCAGTCTAGGTTGATATTCGTTTATCACCCTAAATGCGAGTTGGAGCTTTCTTTGCGCAATGAGCACGACGGAGGTCCTCATCCTGTACGTTATCGCACTTTCCGTTCGCAAGCATAACATCTTTCTACTTCCAAAGGATGAAGCTAAACTATTTTCACAGGTATGACGGATAGGGGCATGACAGATAGGAGTGATTATGATGCAGTTGTCGTAAGCTCACCCCAATCCAGCATTCGAATTTTAAGCACATAAGAGAAGTGGAATGATGCTTAAGATTCTGGTACAACGAGTGGACTGGTGGCGCAAAATTGAGCGCATGTCGACAGTTGGAACATTTCAACGCGGTTTGCGACCGCATCAGTCCAATCAAAGGCCATAAGCCTTCCTGTACTGATCATCCTGCCACGCCTTCTTTAAGCCTTCCTCAACTCCTACAACCTTCGCGACCTGATCACGGAATTTGGAATTGTCCCATGGCTGAGGTAACAGGGTACCTTCGGTGCCTTGTACCAACCTGTGACTTGCCGCTGTTTCGAGTTGCTCATCGTTGGCAGCTTTTGCACGAGCTTCCAACTCACGTACCTCCGACACCGGCCGATAAGTTACCTTATACGGCTTACCAGTTACCTGCTCCATGATGGCGAAAAGCTCCTTCCAAGTTGGAGAGGATGAAGCAAATCGATATGTTCGCTGTCGAGACGCCGGATGCTTTGGATCGAATGGATCGAGCAACGTCAAAACTGTTAAAGCCGCGACGCTGTTGATACCGTCGTCAGATCAGATATTCTTCAGATTCAACGTCTGGACATACTCCTTAAGACAAATCAAGCTCTGCCTCCCATTCTCATTGCCATAAACCTCGGCCGTATGGTCAACATGATTCCAACCAAACCGGGGATAAATACTCCATTCGGTGAACCTTCCGATGCAGACATACGACCAGCCAAGACCCTCACCCCTTTGACCGAGCTCAGCATCACGCTTGTGCAGATGCTCCCGGGTGAGCACCTTATCGCGGTAGTACCGTTGTGTCCAATTCTCGCCAACGGTAATGTCAGCACCGAACTCGCTCGGATAGAAGTGGCGAACGCCAGCAGCGACCGCCGTGTCGATGACCTGCGTCTGCAGGAAGTTGCCAAAGTTACCCAGCGGCATCAGCACCGCATCGAAGCCCTTGAACGCTTCCACATCGCCATACGTACCGGACACGATCTCCATGCCGTCATTGGCAAGTGCGTCAAGTGCTGCCTGTTTGGCGGCCCCCGCTGGCCGGTCCGTGTTGTTGAAGGCAGCAATGCGTTTGAAGAGTGCTTTGCGCTCAATGAGAGCGTTGCAGACTGCTGTACCGACGGAGCCCGTTGGGCCGATGACAAGAACAGATGTCAAGACCGCCATGACGTTCAATAGCGTTTTCCAAGCGCTATTCGCAACCGGCCTGAAGCGCTACATAATTGGCACATCACCAACCTTTATATACCTATTCTATTCGGCCCGAGCACCGATACGTATCCATGTCATCTACTTGGGTCCGGTCATTCTCCCACTGGTCCTGTTGCGGTGCGATGAGTAATCGAGATGAGTATCTCAACGACTTCATTCACGTTGCCACTGAGCATATTCCCTATGCATTCTGATGCGCATTAGACTTGTCGGATGCTGTTGAGACAGTGCATCAGTAAGGACGAGGAGCTTTGCGTTGAGCAGTCGTGATAGGCCGAAGGTTGGAAAGTTCACATCCGATGCGATCTTTATCAACCAAACCCAATGGCATAAGCTCATCTGCACGAGATAATAGCTGGCGAATCGTTTTGATTACTAAATGGCGCATTGCGGGGAATGCCTTGTCTTGGTTTGGATAAGATCTGGTCAATTGACATGTTCCCCAGACTTCTTGGCCTGAATACTCTTTCTTAGCACATGTAGTGCATGCTTGAGCTTTGAGCAATGGGAGCGAACACAAACTTGGCGAGATATAATCGTACTAAGAGTCTTGAGAGACCGTTGGAATCATCAAGATATTTTCGCAATTGACGAGAAGAATCAGGATACGCCGCTCCACTTCAGCTGAGGGAAGCATCGTACCTTGGTGTTTAACTCTGCAGTGATAGCCCTGAGCACAGCAAAACCACTCAAAAGCGAAGTAGCAAAACTGCTAAGGTATTTGAAGAACGGAATGTCAATGGCATTGCGTAGATTACCATTCCAGCATACTCACTTTTGAGCCGCGAAAGCGAACACGCGTTCTAGCTTCGCCGAGTCCTGAGTTTCGAATACTCTAGAGTACCACTTCGCTCCAGCATTCTAACACTCTGCAAATACTTTGCAGCTCACACTCAAATCACTGAAAATTTCGGACGCAGGATTCGGAGACATGGTTCTCGCGATGCTCGTTGCAACGTTTCTGGCAAGGCGTGCAATGACATGCAGGAAGGCAGCCAAAGCACTGCGCTTGGCGGCGCAGTTCTTAACCCACACCAGTCCGCATGTAAGATTTGAGGAACAGCTAAAATCGCTGAGATACAGGAATCTTCGAAGGGACAACCAAGGCGGCCGACAATCTGACTTCTCATCGCGTTTTTCTCGAATTAGTCCTGAGTTGGTAACCCCGCTGTCTTGTCGATTCGCAAATCATGCCGAGAGAAAGTGGTAGCGACAGTGACAGTGACAAAGATCAGAAACTGGACTTGTGGAAGGAAGCGTATAAGAAGATGAAACGAGATGAAGAGGGCGAGAAGCTGCTGGAGAAATTTCGCGAGGTGGTCAAAGAGGAATCCACAAAGACTGGAAATCCGATCGAGCATTTCCGCACGTCTCGAGGCCGAAAGAATCTTCTGAACTTGATCAATGTCAAAGCTGAGACGTTGGATACGCACGGAGGAACGTTAGACAAGGCTTGTAAAATCATGCTGAGGACAAAAGACATTGTGACTACGGGAGCGGCAGCAAGCCCTCCCGCCGCAGTGGCTGTTGCAGGGCTGTTCATGGCTTTCACCGTAAGTCATCAATTTCAATCGCGTTCTAGTGGCTACGTGATCTCACATTCAAGCTAGATACAGCAGAACTACCGTGCTGAATCCGCCGCCATGTTTGACTGCACATTGAGAATTGCCAAGATCATAGCGCGTCGAGCGGTCGAAGATGATCAAACTCAATCCAAGTCTCCTCTGGAATCCAGAGATCTCAAAGACTTAAGGCAAAGTCTACAGTACAGCTACATAGATCTTTACAGTAAACTACTATTTGCCATCACCAAGCTCGTCGTAAAGCTCGACAACCGATGGCGACGCTGGATTGATAACGTGTTCGGCCTCTCGGACTGGGAGTCGGTGAACCGGAGTCTCAAAGATGCGGAGGGCGAATGCATAGAGGATCTCGAGGCAATCCATCGCTATAAATCTGATCAAGGGGCACATGCATCGCCGTTCAAGAACAAGTCCCGAAATCTACTTCATCAAGCCGCAGCCATGAACTTCCCAGACAAAGTATTTGAGTATGTGGAGTCTGGGAGCTTCGACGTCAATGCAAAGACAAGAAACGGATGGACGGCCTTGAGTCTGGCGGCCGAGTGCGGTTATTTCAAGGTGGTGATGATTTTGACTGGAGTAAGAGGAGTGGATTTAAATTCACAGAACAAGGACGGCAGAACAGCGCTGCATGTGGCAACACTGAATAATCGTAAGGCGACGGTGAAGTTGTTGACGGAAAAGGGCGCAAAGGTTGATGTGAAGGATGGAATTGGACGAACGGCTTTCCTAGACGCCGCAAAAGACGGTTTTACGGAGATTGTGAAGACTTTGAAGGAGAAAGGTGCGGATATAAATCAGGTTACGGCAAAGAACGGCTGGACTGCTCTACATATGGCAGCATGGAATGATCGGCCAGATACGACGAAATATCTGGTATCTGCTGGCATCAAGAAAGATGTCAAGGTAAAGAGCGGAATAGGTGCTGGGCTGACGGCTCGAGAGATGGCAGAGGCACACAACTATTCGCAAGTCCTGGAGTTCCTGACATGATATTGGCGTGATAATGCAGTGCTTGGCCACCTGGATTGGCTTGACTAGGACGCCTTGGTATATCGATGGCATTTTTTTGCCTTTCGCTGCATGACCTATATATATAAATGGACAGAAGAGCCTCTTTACCGTCGCAAGCCGAATTTTGAGCACCTCACTTCAAATGAGTATCGTACTCCAGTTTCGCGCCCAGCTTTAGCTGCTGCTGACGCTGCAACAGTCGACATGATAGTACTTAGAAGAGAGCGCTTTTTGCAGTTATCAGCCAAACATCAAACAGATCGGCCTTCGCCAACAATATTCGACTGTGGTGTTTGTTTGTTTGTTTGCAGGCGCTTAAGTCGCATGAGGATTTTCCGCACGGTGTTGGTAAGAGCGGAATTCAAGCGGAGGGCTGGGAATGTCGCAGAACGCCACCGCGAGTGTAGTGAAGTAAGTGACAAGACAGATGACAATCACCCCCTGCCGGAAGCCAGCCACGTCCTATCGTACGCTGTCCCCAGAACCAGGTCGCCACCAACGAATCTGACAGGATGAGCGCCATTCAACACGGTCGTCGCACGTATGAGGCTCGTGGCGTTTGATTTGAGCATTCGGCTAGAGCGGGCAAGCCGTGCGTGATCACCGATACGAAAGATAAGCAAGAGCAACACCAATGATCTGATGCGCCATGTCGGAGACGAGAAGGGTTCGAGAATGGCGGGCGGCCAAACAAGAACCGGCTCATTGGTGAGCGAACGATCCAAGCTGCCGAAGGTGGAAGATTAAACCGGGCGGCAAAGAGGCGACATCAAGGGTGCCAGAACTACCAAGCAAAGCTCCGTGATGTTGCTCCTCCGCCCACCTCCCGTATCAGGTATAGAGTCGGTGCGTAACCGCACCTGCATATCAGCAGCCCATCAAATGCCGGCCTTTCGGAGGTCGCCATCGCAAGAGGTAGGGAATCCTGGGGAAGATAAAGTGCGCTGTCATGGCTTGCCAACTCGATTTATTTGGCCGCTTCCATTCAGCCGTGCTTAAAAGGCTTCACCATCGCTCCCAGCGGACTCTATTACCGCCAAACCTCTATCGCAATGGCTGAAATCGAGGAGAAGCGTGATCTTGAGGCTTCGTATGACGACAAGGACGCCAGTCTCGACAAGGACGCCAGTCTCGACAATGTCGCCAGCACCGACGTTGAGGAGGGCTACATCAATGAGGTGAAGCGTTCGAGAGAGCTGCAGCACAACATTCCTGTGTTCAGGTACCTGCGCGCCGGTGAAGAATGGCTCGATCGAAAGATGGGTGTCGAGCTCCAGGGCATTGATCGGATTCCCGAGGAGAAGAAGAACCCACCGTCAATATGGAATGTATGTACCTTCAAGCTCTCGAGCATTCGAGCCTGTATTGGAGCTAACTCGTGAATAGATATTCCTGATGTGGTGGTCTCTTAACGTCCACGTTGGCGTCATTCCTTTGGGCATCCTCGCCCCCGAATTTGGCCTTTCTCTCAGGCAAGGAATCGCAGCCAGTGTCATTGGAACTTGCATGGGCGCTCTTTGCACCGGCTTCACTGGTACTCTTGGTCCTAAACTTGGCTTGCGTCAAATCGCCTGCTCTCGTTACTCCTTCGGCTTCTGGGGAGCGAAGCTCTGCAGTGTTTTGAATGTGATTATTGGAGGCGGTTTTGCCGTCGTCAACTACGTGAGTGTTCATGCGATTTCCTTATCTATTCCTGCTGCTCACATCCTCCTTAGGTGGTCGTTGGCCAAATCCTCAGTGCAGTCTCCGACTACAAAATGACCATCACCGTGGGAATCATCATTATTGCAGTGCTGTCCTACCTGATCTCCGTTTTTGGATTCAAAATGATCCACACTTTTGAAAAGTACTCCTGGATAGGCACTTTCATTTTGATGCTTGTTCTCATCGGCCAGGCTGCACCTCACATCGACCCCAACATTCCTGGATCGGATGGGAACTCGGGCGTTGCTTATGCGGGTACTTTCCTGACTATTCTCGCAATTAACTTCTGTAAGTTTGAGTTATTCGCTTTTGCCTTTCTGTTCGTCTCTAACCACATTTCTCAGCGAACGCCAGTGGTTGGTGCTCGATGGCGGCAGACTACTACTGTCACTTCCCTGCTACAACACCGTTTTGGAAGATTTACGTCCTGACTTGGTGGGGTGTTGTTATTCCAACCTGCTTTTCCGTCATCATCGGCTGCTGTCTTGGAAACGCAGCTATCACTGCGGCGTATCCTCCTTATGCTGATGCCTACACCAATCACGGTCTCGGCGGTCTCATCTACACCGTCTATCATCCAATAGGCTGGTCCAAATTTTGTCTTGTAATCCTCACCTTCTCCGTGCTCGGCAACAATGTTGCCATCAACTATTCGTCAGGTCTGTCTATGCAGCTGCTCGGCCACTACTTCCATGCCATTCCTCGTCTTTTCTGGAGCCTGATCTTCGTTGTCGTTGTTGCAGTTCTGGCCATTGCCGGCCAGGAGCATCTTTCGACAATTGTCAGCAATTTCGTCTCCATGCTTGGATACTGGACCGTCAGTTTTACCATCATCCTCCTCATCGAGGATCAAATCTTCCGCCGTGGGCCGCGGCCGAACGGAGGCTACAACCTCACAGTCTGGGACCAACCCAGCAAGCTTCCGCTGGGCGCCGCAGCCGTGCTCGGCCTGCTCTCCGGCTATCTCGCAGGCGGTGTACCCGGCATGTCGCAGACGTGGTACATTGGCCCGATTGCCAAGAAATTTGGCTCCTACGGCGGCGACGTCGGTATCTACCTGTCGTTCGCGATCACACTCGTCGTGTACCCGACTGCGCGTTACTTTGAGCGAAAGTATACTGGGCGTTAAGCTCAGTCGCTGAAGCCCACTGGGGATTCGCATCGACTTTTCGAATGATAATGTTCAATCGTTTGTGCGACTAGTAGTGGTAATTTGAACTCACGTTTGAAGCGCATGACATGTCATTCATATACTCAATTGACAACCTTTTAAATATTATCAATTTCCTGATATCTGTCGTGATTCTGGCTAATCTTTGCTTTCATCGAACGTTACTTTGCGGTCTCACTTTCGTGTAGCCTCGGTTCAATCTCAGAAATTATGACCAGTCTTTAGAAAAGAGGTTGTTATTGACAATTTAGCCTTGCAACGTGCACATAAAATACATATACAGCGCAACCGTTCCACTCTAGTACCTTTGCGCCGTATTTCCTAGCCTGACAGAGCTATGGTTGGCTGTCGCCAAATAGAAACTTCATATACACAACTTTGGCGTAACAGAGCAGAGCTAGAGGCAACCGAATTGAAATTGCTTGCCGATGCAGTCAAAGCGGCAAACAAGACATACACATAGATAGGCTGTCGGTAAGCGATACAGGAAAACAAATCCAAAATGAAAATCGTGAGCTGACCACTTCGTTGATGACGAAAAGCAGTCGAAGACATTTCCCCCTTATAAAAAATGAACGCCGTTCGATGCTCAAAACTGAATTTGGAGAGTAGGAAAACTTCTCTGAGCCGCTCAATGTCGCCTCTCATCTTCCTCTTCCTCCTCTTCCGCCTCCGCGACACTCTTCCGAGTTGGAGGACCCCAACTCCTTCGGTCGGCAGGGCTACGCGCTGATAGCGGCGAAGAACTGTAGTCGGCGGACTCCATGTGCATGAGGTGCGCGGCGGATGTGAAATCGGTGGCGTGCTCGAAGGACGGGCGCACGCGGTCCATGCTGCTGCGGAAACGGTCGTATGATGGCCGCGCCCGCTCGTAGCTTGGTCTCGAGCGCTCGAAGCTGACTCGCGGTCGTTCCGTCGACGGCCGTTGCGCCGCATGGCCGTTTTCTGCGATCATGGGCGGCACTTCTGTGGAATGAGCCGTCGGTGCGCGGCCGAGCCCTTGGATCTCTGAGACTGCGTAGTCGGTTGTGCCGTTGCTGCCAGCTGGCGCATGTGTTCTGCTGGTTGCGGACGGTGCAACGCTGGGGCTTATTATGGGCCTGAGGTCCTCCGAAACCTCTGACATGTCTTGTTTCCGCTTCTTGGCCTGATCCTCGTCGGATGTCGAGCCCAAGTCGTCCTTCTCATCCGGCCCCGGCGGCGCGAGTGGGCTGCTATCCTTCAGATAGTCGAATTTACCCTGGCGTACCTGCTCGCGAATAATGTCGACGTCGTACGGCCAGAAAATTTTCTGAGCTGCCTTGGCTGCGAATCTCGGCAGGAGACAGACGATGACTGTGAATAATAAGAATGCCCAGAAACTGAGCTGTCCGTAGACCTCAGCAGCAGCACCATGGAATGTGAAACCGAGGGTTCCCGCGGTGTAGACGCCAGTCCAGAACCAAATGAAAAGGGTGGAGATGGCGTTGATCAGTAGAGTAAGCCAGTCCCAGCGGTTGGTATTGAACAGCACATACAAGTTGACCACGACGACTGCAGCAGAACCTAGGTAGATGCCGATGCGCTTGTAGTCGTCGATATCACGGCCATCCTCTGTATTGAATGTCGCAGGCGAGAAGAGCAAGTATGTCATGAAGAACACCATTACCGACTGGTATAGACCGTCGATCATATACAGCCAGAACTTCGGTTGTGTCCACTCCTTTCGCTCGATACCACGTCGATAGAGCTGTGGCACGGCGAGGGAGACTTTGTCGTCAACATCTTGATCGAGGACACCCATGAAAATGACTGGAAGAGATGTGAAGGCGAGATTGTAGAAGAGGATGTAAGTGTAATCGAAGATGTAGGAGCAGTCGAAGTTGTCGTAAATGTTGTACCAGAAAATAGCAAACGTCCAAACAAGGTTCTTTTAAATAAGTCAATATCCATACAGGAATCGTTCCAAGGAATCTTACCTTGTAGAAGAAATTTGCAATTGCCTCCGCGAGTCTTTTGTATGACCAGCGGCCATGAACAAGAACCAATCGCGTCAAGAATCTGAACTGGGCAATAGCAAAATCGGAAGACATGACGGCTTGTCTACCCTCCACACCAGCAATGCCAACACCGACATGTGCTTCTTGAATCATTGCTACGTCGTTGGCACCGTCACCAATTGCCAAGGTCAAACAATCCAGACCGGCTTTGACCATCTGTACTACTGCTGCCTTTTGACTTGGGCTGACTCTGCAGCATAGAACAGCTCGACATTGTTTGCAGAGGAGGAGGAATTTCTGGCGCAAAGCATCATCCAACACCACCTTGAGGGAGTCTCCATCGATGACGAGGGCATGTGTTGGCGGTGGAGGTACATGGTCTGTCTGTGCAGCCTTCAGTTCCTCATCCGATCCCGTCATGCCAAATATACTCAGATGCTTGTCGAGTTCCGCCTCGGCGACTCTTGCGTCTTCATCCTCGATCTTAAACACGATGAGGTCCATGTTGTTGTCAAGGAGGTTACATGAGAAGCCGATGTTGATAGCAGTTTCGACTTTATCTCCAGTCAGCACCCAAAGCTTGATGCCAGCCCTGCCGAGCAACGCAATTGCGTCTGGGACTCCGTCTTGCAGCCGATCTTCAATAGCGGTACCGCCAAGGAGAGTGAGATCTCGCTCGATCATGTCTGCAACTTCATCGAGATTCTCTTCGCGATCAACGATAGATGCCGCAGCCAAGTCATGTTGTTTATTCCATGCTTTGTATTCGTCTTCGTCCAGATCTCGTTCAGCAATGCAGAGTGTTCTCAAGCCCTCTCTGGCAAACATCTCAAGATGCTCAGCCGTCGCTCGTCGTAGCTCAGGTTGCTCTCCCCTCTTTAGACGGGAGTAGACCATGCTGTCAGCACCTTTGCAGAACAGCTTAATCTTACCGTCTGGCATTCGAATGATGGCACTCATTCGTTTTCGAGCGGAGTTGAATTCGAGAATATTTAGAATGGTGTATGTTATGTCCTCACCGAGAACATTGATTATGATTCCTTCATTGGTACGACCTAGGACGGTGAAGCCGCAGTCGCGAGCTGTTGCAACAAGGGCAGCCTCATCGGGAGACTGAGCTTTGAATTCGATTGAAGGTGGGTCGCCGGCCGTGCGCTGAGAGATAACGGTATGACACAGGGCCAGTGCGAGCATGAAGTGCTTGTTTGCTTCCGCCTGCTCGTCTCCAGAAGCACCTCCAAGGTCGGCCACAAAATCAGGAGCCACAAATGTCAACTCGTCGTCCCGTAAGTAGGGATTGTCGTGCATTTTACGCAATTCCTGTAACATCAGCTTACGATCTTCAGCGATCTGCTTGTGGGCCTTTTCGCCTTCTACCTCAACATCGATTCCTTGTCTCTTCTGCATGCCAGCAAGTGCTTCGGTGTACGCTTCTCCATATGCCTCACCATTGATGGTGCACTTCTTGAACTCCATGACATTCTGGGTGAGAGTGCCAGTTTTATCGGAGAAGATGTACTCGATCTGGCCAAGGTCGTCCGAAATATTCCAAGTTCTCGGCATACAAGGAAGGTCGAGCTTGTCATAGTACATCTCAACGTCGCTGTAAATGAAGATTGCCTGAAGCGTTCGGATGATTTCCAACGAGATATACAGGGAGATCGGAATCAAATTTTGGAACAGAATGATAGCTGCCCAAAAGGTGATGAAGCCATTGATGGCAGGAGTTGAGCCGTAAGCACCAAATTCGAACCAGTCTTTTGACGTGTTGGGACGTCCCCAATACCAACCCTCGACTACGGCGGCCACGAGACACATGAAAAAGAGGATGACGAAGTTGTAAAGGACGTTCCAGTTGAGATCCTTAGAGATCTTGGCACGTTTGCTGGGTGTGATTCCGGAGTTGAGCATGATCTTGGTCTCGTTACCGGTGAACACGACAATTCCAAGTGTCCACTCTGTGTTGCGTAGACTACTGCCACGAGGCAAGAGGTTATTGATAGAGATAGGTTCGGCCATTTGCTGAGTAGGCGTGTCAGGGTTCTTGAAATGCTGCGTCCAGCGTATTACACCACTATAGCTGTAGAGATTGGCATGTGGCGCTTCACTTTCGATGGTGAACTCAGCTTCTTCGCAGTGTCTAGCATGGCGTACGCTCCGCGAACACTGCAGAGCATTTCTAACCTTGAGATTGGTTTCACCATCCAAGTTCTTAGTCTCAATGTAGCAAGATCCATCGCTATCAGAGGTTGAGAGGACGACAACATCAGCAGGAACTTCTTCGCCGTCGTACAGGCGCAAAATGTCGCCAACCTGCACATTCTTCCAGTAATCCTTCTTGAAGCGTGCATTCTCTTCTGAAACCCTGTGTGGGTTAATAATATTTCCGTAAAAGCGGGCTGGAGGTGGCATCGAGTCTCGATTGTTTGTTGTAGTGGTAATTCCTGCCTTATCGACTTCTACAGTCTCTATAGCTTCCACTTGATCGTGTTCGGGTCTGGGAGACGGAACTGGTGTCATCTGAATGGCATCGTCTACGATGCTAGGTTCTGTGGCTTGACTTCGCACGGAATGAAACGAAGTACGATTAGTCGCGGCTCTGGACATCATGGAAGGGCGTCGAGTCTCAATGGACGGTCGCGAATTGTCCAAGGTTCTGTCAGCGCTTTTGCTCTCTTTCTTGCCTCTAATTCCCTTCATTGAAGCCCAAATGCGGAGCATAAGTCTCGAGTTTGCTTTCTTGAATCTCCTCCACGCTGATATCTTTTCCTCGGCCGTGTTCGGGTTCACCAATCCTACTAACCGGTGAACAGGGGCATTGTTGAGCTCGGCGTCCTGCATTGTTCTCCGAGAATCCTCGACTGCATCCTTAATTGCCGTAACGGTCAGAATAAAGATAATCGGAACGGCAACAAGGCCAGGATTCGTGGCTCCGAAGATGGAAAATGCCTGGTTGTAGAAGTTAGTACATGGACGCGAGGCTGACGGGTAGGAATGGACTCACGGAGAGAATGACGATGAACAGGAAGTATACGTTAGCAATGTTATGGAACTGGTACCATAGATCCAAAGGTATAAAGGTTAAGGGAGTGTATTTGGCAGTGCGGATCTTGTTTCGAGCGAAGTGACTGAGAGGGTAGCCATTCTCGTCTCTGGCTTCCGGAGGCAGCGGAAGGTTGAAGAAGATGCGCCGGCCGACTTGAGACGAGTCTTCCGTGTTCTCATCGGGTTTTGCGATGCCTGAGTCGGTTTCGCTGGCGCTGGATCGTTGGGATCTCCTCTTACTTGACATTGTGCTGGAGCGGTTCTGCAGGCGGCCCAAGATGGACTCCCGCTTGGATTTGGCCTTTGGGCCAGTGACGCGCTTGGTGGCCCATCGGATGCGCTTGATGGGATTGGAGATTTCGCTCTGTTCCTGTTGTTTTTTGGCCATGGCTGACAAGCGGCGTCGGAGGCGGCGGCGGGCCGGAGGAGGGAGGGTGAGGCGCGGTGGACGTGGCAGACCTCAAGGTGGCCACATCCAGGCGAAGTTGGAGTGCCGCGTGCAACCCTAGAGGTGTCAATGGATAGATGGACGGTGGAGGAGAGAGTGCAGCGAAGTGAGGGTTGAGGGATGGTGTCGTTATTGCGGCTGGTTGCCGAAGGTGAGCAGGAGAATTATGCTTGAGCGGTTTTGGGAGCGGCACTAGAGGGTGTTTGGCCGGCGGTGCCGGCAGCGTCGGATGGGCTATTACTGAGCTCGTGCAAAGCCAAGAGCGTACCGTACTCGACGTTGTTTCGCGCACTTGTCACAGCTTGCAGACCGGCGTCCAGCAGGCAGTTAAAAGAGAAGTGGAATGTGTTTCAACGATTCGGCTCTTCCCTCAGCTCGCCGTATGGCAGCATACACCAAGGTTTAAAGGCTGAAAATAAAGACCTGGGGGCGTGTCGACTGCTGCCCAGCTAGCTTTAGAGGGTCATCGCCCACGGACCAAAAAAGCAACCCTTCGCCCACCACACAAGGCCCGCTACCTCCTCCGAAGTACCCCAGGCTACGCTCGCATTCATCGATCGTCCAATGCATGGTCTGCCCTCGAGCTTGGCCCCTTGACTAAGCCGTGGATGGTCATTTCGTGAGCTTCCTCATTCAGCGCAGTCTTAATCCCGCACATCACTTTCGGCGTGGTCACAACTCCATCACTGTCGTCAATTCTCAAAGACACCTGGACATGTACTCATGGCTGGCTTACGTGCATATCGCAAGGTGCTACGTGCCGAGCATCAGTCTGCGAGCTGACGGGCCTCGCCGGAAGTGGCAAGCTCATCGGTGGCAGTGAATGGTGGCATTCGGCCGTTGTTGGTAAAGTCGACGGCGCAGCCGCTCCACTTCTATCATAATCATCATCCTCTGCACAGTCAGCTCCATCGATGCTCTTGTGTTCGTCCTTTCTCCCACCTGGATTTCTAATCCTCCGCACACCTTTCAACGTTCTGCCGAATGCGGTATCCTCTTGCAGAGCTGCATCCCTTGCTCGCGTTTCACATATCGGCAAGTTTCAGGATCCCGTCAATCTTTTCGACACATTGAACATACTCTATGCAGCGAAGCACACCTTCAACATTTCCTGCAGCCTAGCCTTCGATTCACCGTTGATCAATTTTATTATTGAGTGCTCATTTTCTCATGGCTGGTGTTGCGTCGTCTCCCTTAAAGATAAAGGGGTGAAAACGTACTCGGCGCCGACCGCCATGCCCGATAGCCTCTTCCTCTCACCCTCACCTTAAAACGTTTCCTATGTACATTTGTTTGGCTAAGCTTTAAACAATTCCGAAACCCAGGATGACCGGAGCCTCAACACTAAGACTGTAAACAGCGGACGAATGATCTCAGTGTGAGCCATATAGACGGAGCTCTGGCCGGCCACAGCTTAATTTGACTATTGTTGGTTCGATATTTGAAGCTCATAATTTTGTTTCCCAATCTCTTTGATCGTCCTGCTCCAGCGTCAAGCCGACTGCCGTTAACCTTCAAGCTCGCACGGTATCCTTTGAGGAGCTGGTTTCAGATGGATGCATCGACATCACCTAGCTCACATGTATTTACAACTTTGAAGGAAATGTATATTCATGCTTCGCCTGTCCGACCGGCACGTCCTTCAACTCAGCAACGTCCATGGCAACCAGGAATCTCGAGACAGCATTGTATCCTGCAGTTGTTACCACTTACGTCTGTTAGTAACTCGTTCAATTTGTAGAGCGGTCACATACCGAGCTCAACAACCTGTCTGTCATTCAAGAACTTCCGCACACCGTTGAACAGCTCATCCGGAACCTTGACATCCTTGGTCATGGCATCAACAAAATATATCGTCGCCCACATTTTCTCCGACAAACCCTGTACCGTTGAATCATTTCCTTTCCTGCTAGATGGTCTCGCATGCGGAGGCGCGGTCCGTACCGTTTCTAGGCCCTCTTCGCTGACTCCGGCATCTCGTAGTAACGGCGCATGGTGCATCCACTCGTAGGCGGCGCTGTTGAGTGCGGCCACACGACACATGGCCAGCTCCATGACGTCTGGCGGCAGCGTTGACTTACCACGCACGGCCGTGAAGAACTGCATGAAGCCACGGGTCAGCGGCGGTGAGTGTAGCATCGCACGATCTAGCGGTGTCAATCCTTCTTTCCCTCTCGACTTGAGTAGGCGCGTTAAAAATGCCTGGTCTGATGCATTGCTGGATGTGGGATTGGCCGGGACGTAGTTGAGGCGCATTGTCAGACTGTTTGTATAATGTTAAACCTTGCTCTTCCCGGCCTTTGGTAGATCTAGACACTAAATCGATAAACCGGCTTCTAGGTATTAAGTTTTAACAACGTCACGCCTCAGAGTGAGAGGTTGAACAAAAGAACAACTTCTTGCGGGGTAGATAATTGGACATACACCGAGGTATTATTCCCGAAACGGCAACTTGCTTTTCAAATAGTAGTTCAAGGCGGCAGTATGAACATTGGACTGCCATGTAATACTCCACCCTGGAGAAAACGATAGACAATATGATGAGTGGCTTACCACGGCCATGACACTGCTACTCTTCAGCTGATTCAACGGAGTTTTGCGTTTCTGTATTCCGGTTTTTGCATTTATGGAAATAAGGCATCAATGGTGCCCGACACAGCTTCCAACCCCATGCCAGTTGATAACCTCATATAACGCGGACTTACCATCCTCTGCGCTGATATGTTATGCTGCTTATGCTCACAGAATCGCGGAGCTTAGCTCGAAGCTTCGCGTAGCCTTGATACCGGTAGGGTTAGGAACCACCTCGGTGACAACATTTGCACCTCGTACACTGCGTTCGGCCGCGGCCGACCCCACCACATGCATGGCGCTGAGGCTGTGAAGCTTTCAACGTTGTAATTTGGCAGCTGCTGCTGCGGCCACTATCGTTTCGGCTGCACTATTCCGTAAGCTTGTCTTTCATTAGGCTAGATATCTGTCAAATGGTGCGCCTTCTTCTCAAATCCCTTCACTGAACTCCTTTTTCATGTTCTTTATTCGTTAAGAGGTGATCAAAATGGGCCAAACCGAATCTTCCCCTACGAAAGAGTTCTTTATCCCAAACTTCAAGAAAATCTGCCAAGGAGCTCACTATGTGGCTGGAAAGACTGACTGGCTTGAGACGAAAAGTACACCGGGGATTGGCTTTTACTTATGCCCAGAATGCTACGACACGTCTGTAAAGCCCTATGGTTTCGCCACAGACGAATGGATCGTAGCCCAGAACGTTTCTCCGACCCAACAGTATAGATGCCAATTCTCAAGATGGTGGATTCGCGTGAGCTGGATGCGATTGGTGAATGAAAAGCCGTTGCAGTCAGCGGTTATGAAAGAGGTATTCGAAACGCCTCTGGACGCACAAGTCTGTGCGAATAATGAGGTGTTCAAAAGACAATGGTTATCGTTAAGAGATCCGGAGACTCGCCAACCTATACCGGGATTGACAGCCTGCGCATATTGCATGACTTGCTTAACGAAGATTCTTCCAGAATTGAAGCCGCATATAGTTTATGCTTCGAATGGGCCAAGCCGAAATACCTGCGATTTGATGCCTCCGAACGAGATAGCGATCAAGATTGTTCCCTCGCTCTTGTATGAAATACTTCGACTCCACAACGAGGCCATAACAATGAAAGATGTGCTACACACTGTGAAAGAGATTGCCAGCGCGAATAACAAGACAATTCCGCCAGAAGAGCCAGTACTAGCACCAGAGCCCGCGTTTCAGCATGCTTCTGGACCTACGGCCACTCCAGCAGCTGTGAACCAGCTCACAAATGCAATGTCCAATACTAGCATCAGTGCAAGTAACACAGCCGCAGCGTCTCAACCAACTACGCAGCCTGCTCAGAGTCCTGTACTTCAGCAACCGAATCAAAATTCGTCTGGTTCATTCTCTTCTCAGCAACCTCAGGCCCGTTATGAGGGTATCATGGGATTGGCCAACATATTCACGGACTACTCGAACAGTCTTGCGAAGCCACCGGCACCAGCGCAGACGAGCTCAGCTCAAAGCGCACCAAATAACCAAAACTTAAGTGGTCCGATGGCTTTGGCCCAAAACTTCCAAGAGTCATCACAGCAAATTGTGAATCGGCCTAACCCGACACTGTCTAGCAACCAAGCAACAACTTCTAACCTACCAGCAGCGACATCGCCTCAGGTCTCAGGGTCGTCACCTGGCTGCCCCCGTCTAGACAAGGCGCAGATAGCATGGCACTTTTATATGGACGCGAATGCACTCGAGCATGTCCCAGTGGCATGTTGCGGAAGTTGCTTCCAGTCCATCATCAAGCCTGAGATTGCAGCTGGGAAGCCATTGGCAAAGAAGTGGACCGAGGAGACGCGCACGGCGGCATACTTCTGTCAGCTGGGAAGCCCACGATTGCGAGGGAAATGGGTCGCGGCTCTCGAGCAGGACAATGAAGCGCTGTATATAGAGTTTGTCAAAGCGAGAACTGAAAAGCTGATTTCGATGAGTAAGCAGATCGAGACCCTAGCCAGCCAGAAGAAGGTACTGGACATGCAAGTCCAGTACTACAACAATATGTCGGCGATGAAGATGATGGCCAGTGCTAGTTCGCTAGCGAGTGCAGGTAGTGTGCTGGGAGGAGGCGGACACTACACTGTCAACTTCAACGTAAGTGAATGTTGTATTCGGGTACGATGATGGTATCGAGGCTGATTTTATTCGTTCCAGACCGGTCAAGAGTGGAATTCATACCAATCGCAGAATATGATGCAACAGGCAAACCAGAGCTTAATGCAAGCGAACAATTTTGCGATGCAGATTGCTCAACTGCAGAATGAGTGGCGGACACAATGGGAGTAATTGATAGATATGAAGAATGGAACGACCATGTGGAAGCTTCACTACCTAATACGGAATACTCTGTATTGATATCGTCAACCCTGTTGCTCCCGGGTTACAACGTTCACCACTGTCTTTCCCTGTTTCTTTGATCTCTACTATAACGTCAATTCACGTTGAGAGAGTTGTTATGAAGTTGGAAAGTTGTTGCATTCGTCTAGTCTCAGCCGTCCCGTCTACGTGTACCGGTGGAGGTCCACGTGACTGTCACGTGGATGTAACAAAAGGGTATTCTGTATACCTACATCAATGACAATGGGGCATAATTAGCATCGATCGCATTTGTTCAGCGCCGAGTGGGTGGTGTAGACAGTGAACGAGAGGGCTTCTACGCACCCGGCAATTCGGCGGGGGGTCAGAGGTGGCTGCATGACCCGGAAAACCCTTGCTAGGGGCCTTTGAGGCGCTGGCACGCGGCTCCCAAACTTTGGACGCAAGCACATTTCCATTAACGTCACTCGTCCAACCCGCTGCGCTTTCTCTCTTCTGCCCACTTCGAGCCATCCCATCGTCCCTCCTCCTGTCCGAGTGACCTGGAGATACGGAATTGCCCTTTGCTCGTGGCTCACCAGAAGCTCTTCACCTTTTTACCACTACAATGATCCTGCGATGACCCAAACCTGCCTTCTGGCACCTCAGATCTGCTTACGACGACAACGACGTACCCAAGATGAGCGCTACCACAGCATTCCGCAGCCCGGCTAGTCGCCTTCAATGGCTTCTATTTCTACTTATCGTCCTTCCTACGTCCTCAGCACTCTTCATCTCACCCCAAATCGTACTGTCTTCACTGAAAGAATCCATATGGCCATCGAATGAAGCGCCATGTTCAGACCACATATCCAGAGCGATCAAAATTCCGCTCCAAGGCTCGGTGCAAGAGCCTGTAGAAAAGGCACTACCATACGAGGCTCCCATGATCAACGCTCTCGAAGAGCTTCATTACGCCCTTGAAACTATGCAAACACGTTTCTTCGAGGTCTGGTTGGGCACATGGCCCGAGTCAATAGACTGGACAGGTGCCGTTCTTGGCACATTTATGTCGGCTTCCCTTTATTCCCTTACGAGATCCCTCGAATATGCTCTCCCTCCGACAGCACAATCAAGCGAACAGGCACTAGAAGGACAAAAGGTGGAGAATGAAATCAACAAATACTTCTCCCAAACGGTGGCCTACTACTTCGGACAAAATGCTCTTCAAATTCGATTCGAGGCCTTTGACGATATGCTTTGGGTCGTTCTCGGCTGGCTCGAGAACATTCGCTTCATTAAGCTGCATTCCGCAGCTCATTATTCCTCCGAGAATGAACATGATGACAATTCAGATTCCTGGTACGGCCAGCAATTCTTGCCTGCATTTGCCCACCGAGCACATGTCTTCTACAACCTGGCCAGTCAGGGATGGGGTACGGAGCTTTGTGGTGGTGGTATGAACTGGAATCCGTACCTGCTGCCATACAAGAACGCGATTACGAACGAGCTGTTTATCTCGGCATCTGTGGGCATGTATCTGGACTTCCCGGGTGATTTGAACCAATCGCCCTTCGCCGCACACGCCGATGAACATGACGACAAAGCCGAGACCCAAACTCTCCCACCAGCTCGTGCTCATGATCGAGCTTTCCTTAAGTCAGCAATCGATGCCTACGATTGGCTGAAGAATAGCAATATGACGAACTCTCAAGGCCTTTACGTCGACGGATTTCACATCCACGACTACGGTGTGAATGGCACCATCGGTACGGGAAAATGTGACGAACGCAATGAAATGGTGTACACTTACAACCAAGGCGTGCTGTTGTCCGGACTGCGCAGCCTCTGGGAATCGACGGGTGACCTCACGTACCTCGAAGATGGGCATCAGCTGGTGCGCAATGTGCTACTCGCCACAGGCTGGGACGTGGAGACAGGCCGACCGGTCACCGACGGCAGCGCGACGCAATGGCGCGGCCTCGGGCGGAACGGCGTGCTCGAAGAGCTGTGCGACGCGCGCGGATCGTGCAGCCAGAACGGCCAGACCTTCAAGGGCATCTTCTTCCACCACCTGACGCTGTTCTGCGAGCCGCTGCCGCGCGAGCCGCGCATTCCCGGCGTGACTTTCGCGGCTCGCGCCGGCGAGGATGCGTTGCACGCCAATAGCTGCAAGGGCTATGCTTCGTGGGTTGCGCACAACGCCGTCATGGCTATGGCCACGCGCGACGAGAACGGCGGCTTCGGCATGTGGTGGGGTGCTTCAGCCAGCGAGGATGGCGACGATGTCGTCGAGAGGCCAATTGTCCCGCGTGGCGCTGTCGACTACAGGAATTGCCGGCTTGACAAGCAGGCTTTGGAGCGATGGGGCCCTCAGTTTTATCTGCAATGCCTTGTTGGTGGGCGGCTGCGTGGTAGGGATAGGCCTGAGCAATGGGAAGACCAAAACGTTGGTGTTGGGGCTGAACGTAAGGTCGTATATCACCAAAGGGACTTGAATGATCGGGGAAGAGGAAGGACTGTGGAAACGCAGGGTGGTGGTGTCGCCGTTGTAAGGGCGATGTGGGAGTTTGTGCAAATGTACCGGGCGGAATGATTGATGACCACTGCTGGAGTTACGGCCTTTTTGAGTTTTCGGATTGCATGGATATCACGGTAACGCTCTTGAAATGAACTGGTTCTTGGTGAAGATGTATTAAATGTCCCTTGCTTTCACTGCCTGCTCTACAATGCTCACTACCTCAGTTCTCTTGAATCGATAACATGAAGAATACATATCAACTCCGATGGTAAACTGATGCTGACATTGACAGAGTAGGCTACTTCATATAGCTGTAATCAATCACTGGTCTTCCATCCCTCTCTTCAATCCCGTGGGCATCACCTTCTGCAGACTCAGCGGAGCGCTGTCGCCCATGTGATTGTCAAAACATTGTGACCCCTTTCGCAAACGACTCCAGATTGAACCATCTGCCATTTTTGTTCTCTAGTCCTGTCAATCATTCATGTTCTCTGACTGCGACGGCTTTTCCGTGAGGTCTTGAATAGCATTCGTGTCTTTTACGATACTCTCCGAGGTGCTGAGCAAAGCTTTCGTCTTTCGAAGGTGTTCAACCACTTCTTCGGCCATGCGTATCGCACTGTCGATAGAACTCTGGAGCTCTTTCTGTATTGTCCCTCCTGCGGTTCCAAACATGGTCGAAATATTAAGGCGCTGGTAGACTTTGGCGGTAGCGTTGGAGGCGCAAGATAAATAGATTTGAATGCCGGCGACATCGTCGCAGAAGTCCTCCATCTCCTGCAAAGTGAAAGTTGAGATAGAAGTATCACTCGCCATTGTGTAGTTGCTGACTTCGTACTCAAACTTGATTGTAGAGATGTGGTAGTGTTGCTGTGCTGTACTCGGACAAAAGTGTCACTAAGGGATTCTGATGGAAGTTAGATACTTTGGCTTCGGTACCAGGTTTTTATAAGAGGTTACTGCCTGGCGGAAAAACAAAACACATGTGTACAAGTGCTGCAATCTCGTGAGCGATATTATCTGACATGTAACGTAATATATGCTGTGAAAAATGTAGATGAGAACACCACTTGACTTTAACGAAAGAGCAGAACTATGATAACCTAGTAATGGAACATACTCGGCTGACCACGAATCACTTTTCCATTGAGCGGACTAGCAAATATCTACTGGATGGACTTATAGCTAGCTGCTTGAACTGGGAAGAGCAATACACTCAATTTCCACCGTAGCACCGAGCGGAAGCTGCTTCACAGCTACGCAGCTGCGTGCGGGTTTGTGAGAGAAGTACTTGGCGTACATCTCGTTCATCTCCTTGAAGTTTGCCATATCATCAAGGAAGACGGTGACCTAGAAGTGTGAGTATGCGAGTCAATTAAAGATTTTGATTACCAGCAAATAATTGTAAATGCTACCCACCTTAACAACTTTTTCGATGCTACTTCCCGCTGCCTCCAATATGGCAATAACATTCTTACAGCATTGAGCTGTCTTTTCACCGATGTTTCCTTCTATCAATTTTCCAGATGAGTCACCAGGGACTTGACCGGAAACGAATATCAATCCTCCAGCAACTATGGCTTGTGACTACTCTGAAGTCAATGGCAAACCAAGCAACAATGAGATGATCATAACGCACGTAGGCAGCAGCAGCTACAGCCAAGTAAGCAGGAGTTCTTAGAATGAATGTATGGGGTAAATACAAACCTGGAAAGGCTTTGTCCGTGTGGATTTTTGACATATCAGTCATTGTGCGTTGATGTTGATGAACAGTGGGAATAACCGGAATTGCCCGTTTGCGAAGAATGCTGGTAGATGCTAATGCTCTGAATGATGCCGGTACTGCTCTGTGAAGTATCATTCGATCCAAATAGGCATTCAATGGAACTTTGATATGTCACAACTTTTACGGATAGCGAATGTCTGAATCTTCATCGAAGTACCGGATGTGGCTGAGGAAAGTGGAGTTGAGGCGTCAATATCAAAATCAGCATTCGGACACGTCAAGGCTTCGGAGATCAAACCCTGGCCATACGGAGACCACGAGCTGATAAACTAATATTTTAGGAATTAGGATTAGACCTGTACTAGACTTCAAAAACATATCACCAATCGGCGCAGTACAGACACAGTCATAAGAGTTCTTCACGCCCGATGAGTCTCATTGCTTTTGAATTTGAGCATGAATTTAAAGTTTTGCTGCGTCGCCCTACGGTACTCCTTTTTACGCAATGAACTTGGATCGAGTCCAGAGACTCCATTGACAATCCGCACCGCCGCCTTTGCCGTTGGAACCAAGGCATCTTGGAGAAGTACTGCTTTATGAGGACATAACGCGCCACATGTGGTATACAACTCCGACATTTTCCAAAGTGATAGCCGTTCACAGGGCTAAACTCCGTGCAAGATGACCATTGCTTAAGTTGACGAAACGTAGCGGCGAGTGCCGGCATAAAGCACTTCGGATGGAGACAAGCTCGGTGCGACAGAACTTAGCAAAAGGTAAATTGCAAACTTGGATCATCCTGATTGAAGTTGATAGGTTGAGAAACAGAAATGGTAGTAAGAAATAAAAAGTCGAAACGAAGATGTTATGTGTCTGTTGGCCGCAGACTTAGAGTATGGCCAATGTATTAATGACAGTCTTGTGGCGGTAAACTGCTTGGCGATTTGCATCAATTGGAGCTGCTCTAGAAGGAAATCTCGGCCTTACTGTCACATATGAATGATCTGAAGATGCTCCGCTACTGGAAATTCCCTCGTACTCGACTCCTACGATGAATTAACTATGGGTTTCTGTCGAGATGATTAATGTCGTTGCACGGTGGCTCCATGTGCCTTAGGCAGAAGTGCCACGGATTCAAAGCCATTAGTGACACGAAGCATTTCATCTGCAATCTCTTCGTTTGATTTTACGGAACCTGCGACTGAATCGCGGGACATTCATTTGATTTTTGTGTATATCATCAAAGTCCGGGTTTGCCAACCTCCTAGAACACCGTACGGAACCGTCGGGCATCGATCAGCAACGGCTTTGCTGGTGGCTTGAAATCTTTGCTGGTGTTTCGTCGTCGAGGTTAGGCAGCATTTGGCACGACTGGACACGACTTTCTCCGATCTAAGCCGGTAGCTGTACATTACAGGAGTCCTGTATATTATCCAACTGTGGAGGTGAGTGATTTTGATGGGCGGATGTGACGCAAGTCGGGCACATTCAGTGTACGTAGCTTTTCGAGGCATGTTCCGCAGGCCAGCCATTGCATGCACCGCCAGTCCAGTCCCGCCGCTATCCATGTCACATTTTATTAGGCTTACATTACCGCTCAGCTCGCAGCAACTAAAAAAACTATGTCGCTTTGCGTGCGACTTCGACCCCGCCATACCGCCAGCCCACTTTCCTCGAGCTTCAACTTTTCCCCTCTTCACTCCACTCGTCTCAACAATCTCCCAACCCCATCAGCTACAAAACCTAGATATTTCCACCGAACATCGGCCATCATGACCATCAAGGCTTACTTCGACTGCGAGTGGACGGGCCCAAAGGTCGAGGTCGACTCCAAGGGCAACGTCACGGCGGTTGAAAAAGGATCCGTCGGTGAGTGCTCAAAACTCCTTCCCCTCTCGCTTCGTCACCTCATCACAATCCTTCGTAAATCCGCCATCGTCGCCGACGAAATTTGAACGGTAGCAAAGGCTGACAATATCTCATCCAGCACAACATGGCCGCATCAACTTCGAGCTCTTCGACGATGTCGTCCCCAAGACTGCCAAGAACTTCCAGGAGCTTTGCAAGGCCAAGGAGAAGGGTCAGGGCTACATTGGCTCCAAGTTCCATCGAGTCATCCCACAATTCATGCTTCAGGGTGGTGACTTCACTCGTGGCAATGTAAGACAGCTGCCAGATCAACAACGCTACCATGACGTGGCACAGTGTTGACAAGTCAATCAGGGTACCGGTGGTCGCTCCATCTACGGCGAGAAGTTTCCGGATGAGAACTTCAAGTTGAAGCACAGTAAGCCGTTCTTGCTGTCTATGGCTAACGCTGGCCCGAATACGTGTGTCCAATTGCTTCCACATTATGCCAAACTTCGTTTTCTAACTGTCTACATAGCAACGGCTCCCAGTTCTTCATCACCACCGTTGTCACATCGTGGCTTGATGGCAAGCATGTCGTCTTTGGCCAAGTTCCCGACGGCGACACTGAGTCCTACCGCGTCGTCAAGGCGATTGAGGCCTGTGGTTCCCAGAACGGTGCCACAAAGGGTGACCCACGCATCGTTGGCTGCGGTGCAGACTAAATAAGCTGTACAAGGCTGCATTGTGGGTGCAGGATGCAGCCGACGGCTAGGCGTCTTTGGGACGCTTTGGAGATAATGAATCAAAAGTTATATCTAGACGGCAGCGATCGATAGCAAATATAACGGGCGTGGTGAACTGAATTGTGCTTCTTCAATTTGTAAGGACAAGCTTGTGTCTTGAAAGTGCTTACTCGAGCTACGACCACTGTAAGCTCCTCTGGCTTTGCACCACACGACTTTCTAAGTTAGCTGTAAGGACAACTCTCTTTCTGCACGTCACTGCCAGTATGCAACTCATAGGGCCTCAATGTCCATGATCCAGTCCTCATACGGCACAAACTTGCCCCACCAAACCCCGCGAGGCAGCTGGTTGCGACCACGCGCCCTTTGAGTAAATATTCCCCGATGTCGCCTGCCAGCGGGGTGACAGAGACAGATATTTAGTAAACGTTGATTGATGGTGATTAATATGTATTGTCTTCTAGCAATTGAATTCTCTCATAATGTCTGAATCATTGAAAACAATGACAGCCACCAATGGCAACCTTCCTCATCATCCTGCTTCAACAACAGCATCAACGCCAGCCAAATCCTATGCCTCCTCCACGCTCGCAATCCACGCCGACGACCGTTTGAACCAGGCCACGGACGTAGCACCAGCTCTCCATGTCTCCACGACATTCCGCTACTCGTCCGACCCGGATCAGCTTGTGGCGGTTGGAGACGAGAAGAGAGACTTCGATGACATGAACCACGTCTACAGCCGGGCGTCGAACCCAAACAACGCGCGTCTCGAGGCCATCCTCAGCTCTTTGATTGGTGGCCACGTGCTCACATACGCCTCGGGGCTGGCAGCGTTCCACGCGATGGTGGTGTACCTGCGGCCCAACGTCATCGCCATGTACGAAGGCTACCACGGGTGTCACGGCATCGTGGCCATCCTGGCGCGCCTGTACGGCCTGAAGAAAGTGAATCTGTTCGACGAGAGCAGCTGGGACGAGGCTGGCCTGGGCAAGGGCGATATCATCCACGTCGAGACGCCGCTGAATCCCACCGGCGAGGCCACCGATCTCGAATACTTCCGCAAGAAGGCCGACGAAAGAGGTGCTTTCCTCACCTGCGATGCCACCTTCGCGCCGCCTCCGTTGCAGGACCCCTTCCGTCATGGCGTCGACATCATCATGCATTCTGGCACAAAGTACATCGGTGGTCACAGCGATATGCTATGCGGTGTGCTGGCCGTGAAGAACGAGACGTGGTACAAAGAGCTATGGTTGGAGCGATTGCTGCTGGGAGGCGTGCTGGGAAATCTCGAAGGGTGGTTGGGTGTAAGAAGCGTCAGGACATTGGAATTGAGAATCAAGACGCAGAGTAGAAATGCCGAAAGTCTTGTCTCGTGGCTGAGCGCGGCATTGGAAAGCCACAGCGAAGAAGCAGAGATCATCAAAAATACTGTGTACCAGGTAAAGCATGCCAGTTTGCAGAAGAAGGATATGTCGTGGCTCCAGAAGCAGATGCCCAACGGCTATGGACCTGTGTTTTCAATATGGGCGAAGAGTCGCGATTTGGCGCGCAAATTACCCAGTAAACTACAGCTTTTTCATCATGCCACGAGCCTCGGAGGCGTAGAAAGCCTGATCGAGTGGAGGAAGATGAGTGATAGAACTGTTGATGATCGTGTGCTGAGACTCAGTATTGGTATTGAGAGCTGGGAAGATCTGAGAGATGATCTCCTGGCGGGATTCAAGAGCTTGTTGGAAGAGGAGGGAAAGGATAAAGACGTCAATGGGCATTCTTAATGGAGACGTTTAAACAGCGCCAGCATTTTCCTCGCAGAATCATAGGTTGGACGACCATAGTCTTTAGATGAGGCGTTTTTGTAATAATAGACGTGCTACAGTTGCAGATATCGAAATTTGAATCCAGAATAGCAAGCTCAACGCTGTGCAAACGGGTTTTTCGGATGGAATCATACTCAAAAACTCTAACATTGTAAAGATTCTGAGGAGATTTCTCGAAATGTCCTCGGTAAGAATCAATTGTATCGTCATGATCAGTCGATTTCGATATCCGCTTAGATTGATGAAGACGAAAACAATGCCATAGTCGATGGTGGGTACTGAGACTCTGCAGAAAGTTCCGTGGAGAAGTCACAAAGAGTATGACGATAGACCTCATCGCTTGGTGTCCTCAAGGTTCTAGTAAACCCGGGATTTGTTGATCGACCCTGCAAGGATAGATAGATTAACTTGAGTATTAAACGCAGAATACCGCACTATGGAAACTCGACGTCAGCAGGATAGTATGTCGATGGCTTGAGAAAGCCGCGGAGTACGTAGAAGTAGAAGTGATTGAGAAGTTCGGAGATACTCATGATTGAGATCTTGCTTTGGAAGGTGGTATGATTATGCATTTGAGATCCTCTTCGACCTGCACCCAATCTTAAAATTAGTGATACATCATACAAATACAAGTTAATCAAAATTTGAACCTGCCGAATTTAGAGAAAAAAGCTGAAACGCAATCTCGTGGTGATTCTGGACATGGCTCATGACCGCTTATGGTTGTGCTTTTTGACGAGTTGCTCCCCTTGGCCATCGTCATAGATTTGCAATCGAGACACGGAACGCCATCGCTATGCTGAAATGATAACCAAACGGGTTGCAGGTAGAAAGACAAAACTTTGCTCAAACATCTCTCCAAGATCCTTGTGCAGCTTTCCTGGATGCACCGTATCCTTGATCACCGTAACCTTGATTGCTGTAGCCGCCGGACGCTGGTCCTTGGTTGTAGGCACGGTAGCCACCATTATTGCTTGGTTGATCGTACGCATTGTACTGCTGGTTGTTTATGGGTGGATCATAAGCCGTAGATCCGCTTGGAGCGTACACGGGGCTAGGTTGATTCCTTACCGCACCATACTGTGTCTGAGGGCCAGACTGTCCATAACCTTGCACAGGAGGCGACCTTGTACTTCTCTGTTGAGAGCCGTACGATTGGTTCCGGTCATAGCCTGGACGGTTGCCGTATCCCAGCGCAGCTTGAGGAGGTGGTGATGCTTGTGGACTTCGCTGGTTCGCTGGAGCGTAGCCACCACCATATCCTCCATATGCTTGACTGCCGAAGCCGGTACCGGTCTGTATAGGCGCTGGCGCCGAACCTCTGTATCCCGAAGAGCTGTCGCCATGACTCACAAGGTTCTGCTGATCGCCAATGAAGGCGTCTTGTTCGTCGGTTGGTGTAGCGTCGAAGTTCGGCAGCTTTGGTGCGCCTGAAGGAGCAAGACCGTCTGGATCGAGTTTGTCCATCTCATGGCCTTCCGGCTCTTCTGTTGTCTCAATTTTCTTGCTGGTAGCATCCTCCCACGTCGGCATTGCAGGTAATGAGTCTTCGTTAATGGGCTTGCTGGCATCAAAGGTCGCGAATTGTGCGCCGCGAGCATTGTACTGCGGTTGAGGCGACGAGTATGCGAGTGGCTGGGGACTGCGATATGGTTGATTGTATGGTTGATTGTATCCGCCAGGAGGGTAGGAAGGTGGAGGTTGTTCGTTGTAACCATCACGGCGCTTTCCGCCACCACAGCATCCGGTACAGCAACGGAAACAACAGCAAGCGCATTCCGCACCGCAGCAGATACATCGCGCGATGCAGAAGAGGATGGAGAGGATGATTAGGGACCCGACTACAATTCCAACGATCACTGGCCATCTATGAGAGGTGGAATTAGCACCAAGTTCTTCTCGTGAAACAGATACAGGGCGACGAACTTGCAATAGGCCTTGGACATGCATGAGTTCCAGGATGAAAAGGTATTCTTGATGTTTTCGGCTTCGCTCGCAGTGTTCGCGACATCCTGTCGCAGTGTGAGGACAGCCATGATTTTGGAGTGAAGCGGCAATATCGATAGGAAAATAAATCAAGGATTCGCGGGCCGTGCTGGCCACACGTAGCAATAAAATAGCGGTGGGTTGGCAGGTTGGAGGGTGGCAATGGGTGGTTGTAGGGGGCGCAGCACCCAGCACAGTTCTGTCAAGACGCTGAAACGTTGCGGTGGTGAGATGGTGTGGCTCAGGCTAAGAGCAACTTTCGAAATTTGACTACAGCGATGAGTAGTTAAAAAAGAAAGAGAGAAGACGGAAAGTAGAAACGAAGGGGAGTGGAAGATGACTTCATGGGGTGAGGTGAAGGGGTGGCTGATTTGATTGCGACGGGCATCAACTTGAAACAATCCTTGACATTAACCAACGCCCTGAGTACTTGCTTCGAGCCTTCTCTGGCTTCTTGGGGCATTCCACAAGCCTTGGATTGGATGTGCAGTCCAAGCCAAAGCCCTGGACCATCCATTCATCGTCCCAAAGCCGAGAGGTACTCCTGGTGGCAACGCGTGGCTGTGCCCTCACTCTTACTCCATGCCATTTTATTTGCAGCTCACAAAGCCTAACACCGCCCCTCCGCGTTGATCTCGTCTTACGTTTGGGTTTACGAACATGTATCGAGTAAATTTAGCCAGCCTCGCGCTCATTTCTTCCGAAAGTTGCCTGAAGTCACGAGAATTTTTGACGCTCGCGGTTCGGAAGATCGCAAATTTACCCCGGAATGGCAATATATACGGCCATCGTAATCACCATGGAGGACACCTCGCTTATCTTGCATTCAATGTACTCTTCGTTCAGTAGGTGAGATGCTACTTTAGTGTACAGCGACTCTGTCCATGCTTCCGAGAGAGAAAGAAACGCTGTGGAAGGGCGTGCAGTTGAACTTCTCACGCACGCAATTGCATTAATATCATGATCCAGACTCCACACCTTCGTTAATCGGCACAGAACAGCCTGACTTTTGACCTTTTGCGGAGAGTCACTTATTCAACCTCGCCTTTACTCTCAAAGTTGTCTCCAGCCACCAGCTCTGGAATGTCATCGTCATCGTCATCTTCCTTCTTCTCCTCATCACCCTTCTCCTTCTGCATGTTCTGATAGCTCTCGGCCAGCTTTCGTAGCGATGCCAACGAGTCGGGTCCGAGCTGATTCAGAATTCCCGGTACAAGCTCCGTGAGTTCTTTGTCCTCGCCGTTTCCGTAAATCGCAAACGTGTTCGCCGGGACGGACGCGTGCACTGCAAAATTGTTAACCATGCTCCACGTAGGTCGTCTGGTAACTTTGATCCAATTAGACGGCTATGGAAAAAGATGTATATACCCTTAGGAGCCGAGAAGTGGATGACATTGCCGTCACTCTTGAACATGTTGACCTCCTCGATTGCTTGGATGGGCTGGACGTTCATCTTCTTCAACGTCGTTTGAAGCTTCTTATCATCTGTACCCGTGCTCTTGTGCACCTTCTTGACCTTCCGTCGTGGAGTACCCTTGCCGCTGTTATTTTATGTTAGTGATCATTTCAATTGCTAGTGATCGTCTCAATTGCTGTAGCGCCAAAATGTGAGAAGCTGCAGGGAGCCGGGGTGTGTTTTGGAGTAGTGGTAGTGCGGAGACTGAGGCGTACCCTATGAAAGGTAGTTAGCAGAATACTTGCGAACACAGTGTGTTGTGACTTCAACTGCAAACATACCAATGCGGACTTGAGCTTGCATGCGAGCAAGCTTTGCCTGATCCATGATTGTAGGATGTACTTGAGACGAGGCGAGGTGGAGGAGTAGATGGGCTGCAAGCGACGGATGGGTCAGCTATGGCAGTCCTCCTGCGCAGATGACAGTCTCAGGCGCAGTCGTACCTAGCCCGATAGAGAGAATGAGAATCTCTCTATCAAATGGACGGAATGAAGAGGTTTGAAGAGGGAGTTGGGGAATTGGAGTGAGTCTAGTGGGTTTCGAGGTCTTCCCATTTTTTGAGAATCCGACAGCCGCTGTGGGGAGAGCAGCTCCGTAGCCGAAGTCGGGTGTGCTCCACACTCAAGTCATGTATTTTCGATGGAGAAATGGTATCAGATGGAGCGACGCCATTCAGCTAATTTTTTACCATTTGTGTGAAGACGTGAAAAAAGATGGATACTTTTCACGGCCTTCCACTCTATGAAGTAATGGAATTATGTACACTTATAGAGCACAAACGATGACATCCACTCCGCAGTGAATATCGTAAACCTCGACAATAGCGTCTATATGCAATAAAGAAGCCAATTTTTCGGACATATTGCGACTCTCAGTTCTTTACATACAGATCGACATACTTATCGACATCCGTATCAGCCAGCTTGTTAAAGTCCTTGCCAAGTTCCACGAGTTGATTGACGTGGCTCTCGGAATAGTGAGGAGCTGTGGCTGATGTTAGAACTTTTCTCGTGTTAGAAATTAAGATTTACTTACCAAGATGTCTCTGATACTTCTTGAGAATTTCGGGTTTGGCCTCTTCACGCCTCCATTTGTGGCCGAGTGGAGCTTCGACAACCTCTTCCTCAAGCACCGAGCCATCCTTTAGCTTGATAGTGAGTGCGTTCGCAATGGTGCGCTTCTCTGGGTCATGGTAGTCTTTGGTGAACTGCGGGTCTTCAACACACTTGATCCGTTTCCTCAGACTCTCGACAAGAGGCGATGTCGCAGCCTCGCCGCCGTCGGTGTAGTCGGTAGCCTCCAGGCGGTCGAAAACGAACATGGTAGCAACCATGTACTGTACGCAATGGTCACGGTCAGCATAGTTATCCATTGCCTTGAATTGCTTGTCGATGATGCGGATGCACGCCTCGTGCGTTCGGTTGGTGACCTCGTCAATATCCTCAGCTGTCTTGCCAATGGCCTTAAGTTTCTGGTTCAGGCGTTTGGCAGCCTCGATAGCGGTCTGAGAATGGAATTCCGCTGGATAGGAGACTTTGAAGAGAACATTCTCCATGACGTAGCTGCCGTATGGGCGCTGGAATTTGAAAGGTTTACCACCGAAGTTCACATCATAAAAACCCCAAGTTGGTGTGCTGAGAACGCTCGGCATGCCACCTTCGCCGCGTAGGACCTTCAAGCAAAGGTCGACAGCTTTCTGGCAGGCATCACCAGCGGCCCAAGACTTGCGGGACATGGTGTTGGGAGAGTGTCGATATGTTCGCATAGATTGGCCATCGCACCATGCTTGGGAAATGGCATCACGAGTCCGCGCCTCATTGAGGCCAAGCATCTTAGCCACGACGGCAGTTGAGGCAATCTTAACCAAAACGACGTGATCTAGGCCAACTTTGTTGAACGAGTTCTCTAGAGCCATACAACCTTGGATTTCATGGGCCTTGATCATACCCTCAAGCACATCCTTGACTTTGAGGATTTTGCCATTTCCGAGCTTACCACCAGCACGGTTTGTTCGTGAAATCCAGTCAGCAACAGCGAGTATAGCACCAAGGTTATCAGAAGGGTGTCCCCATTCGGCAGCAAGCCAGCAGTCGTTGAAATCAAGCCATCGGACCATTGCACCAATGTTGAAAGCGCCCAGGACAGGGTCAAGCTGGTAATTTGTGCCGGGTACACGAGTACCATTAGGTACTATGGTACTTTCGACGATGGGACCGAGTAGTTTGGTGCACGAAGGGAATTCGAGTGCTTTTAGACCGCAGCCAAGGGTGTCGAGGAAGACCCAGCGGGCAGTGTCGAACTAGAAACATGGTTAAACAACTTTCCTAATCAACGTAACAAAATAGAAGCGTACAGCAAGATCAGAGTTGACATTAAAGTCGTGAACATAGCTGGCTACGTCGACGATTTCCTTGTCCCACTCGTTTGGTCCAGTGGTTGCAGCACCACTTTGGAGAGCTGGCATGGAGGAGAAGGATCTGGAGTATCTGGGTAGGTAGTTGACAGACTGTCTGACAATCGACGAAGAAGCAATTGGACGGAGGATGCGTGAAGAAGTTCTGCAACCTGTTCCTCTGAATGATCTCGTAGCTGTCCGAGCGACACTGCGACTGATGGTTGACATTGTTACTTTCAGGACACCAATTGAGGGTCGATGTGAAGAAGGGGAGCTTCTTTTCGTACCCTCTGTGTGATGAGATAGATGGATGAGAAAGAACAGAAGCCTCTGCTTTCTGTTTCTCCAACTCGCGTGTTCTGGAAAAGTTTAGATGGAAGTTGGTGGGGGAGGATGAAGCTTCCGGACTTACGGCATTGTCCGAGGCCATCGGCTACGTACTAAAGGAATTCCTCTTCCAAGGTCCACCGGAGCTCGGCTCGACTCACGACCCAGTTACCTGCAGACCATTTTTTGATGTTGACAAGCTTCTCATTTTACAGTATCTCGTTATTCCATTCGATATTTCCGCCAATTCATGTTTAACATCCATACTTGAGCCGTCAACGCTGGCGTTGAGAGCTTCGAGTCAGGCGGTTGATACCGGACATAGCCAACTGACTCAGGGTCGCCGCATTTCCTAGCCGACTCTAGCCGAGTCGGAAAATTTTCGTACCAGGACAGGCTCTGGCTACTATTTTGACAGTATCAAATAGAATTCGGCTTGATACCTGTTAAGAAATGGTGATATCAAATGTGAGATACATAGCCATTTTGCGCGGCAGCTCCCATCATAAACTTAGGAACTCCGTCAATCCAATTCAAAACCCATGCTTCTTAAGTTCCTCTTCCGTCCAATTCCACAGCTTCTCAGACATCTTCTCATTGCTCGCGTACCCGGTCAAAAAACTTCCATTGGCTAGCACTCCTACAGGTCTGTAATATCCTCCATTCTGGATCTTCTCTTTGGGCGCTGTTGCTGCCCAGAGCTGGTTATACGCTCCTTTCTCCAAGGTCGTCATGAGGATACTCATTGCCGAAATGCCAATCCACATGATGAAATAGCGATAGCTTGGAGTGTATAGATTGGTAAGAATAATTCCTGGATGTAAAGAGACTGATATGATCTGTGGGTATCGCTTGGCAAGAGCTTTAGTGAAGAGAATGTTGGCGAGTTTGGAGTTCGCATATCGAATCCAACTGGGATACCATTGGAGCCACGCTTGATCAAGGATGATGCCGCCCAGTGGTACCGCGTTATGCCCTTCTGACGAGATGTTGATGATACGGACGCTAGATCCATACTCCTCGATAGTCTTGAGCATTGTTGGTAGCAACAGTTTGGTGAGAAGCGCGTGTCCTACATAGTTTGTTCCAAATTGAATCTCGTAGCCTTCCTTGGTCCATCCACTTGGTACACCAGCAATACCAGCGTTGTTCATGAGTACATCCAACCTTGAAGACTTGGATTTGAATTCATCTGCCGCATTTTTAATCGAATCAAATGATGTCAAGTCAAGGGGTAGAAAAGTAATGGCAGCATCTGGTGATGTTGATTTGATCTCCTCGATTGCCGCTTCTGCTTTGGAAGATGTCCTTGCAGCTAAGAAAATATGCTCTGGCTTATGATTCGCTAGGCGCTTTATTGATTCTTTTCCTAGTCCTGTATTGCCTGAACGAAATCACTTAGTGCTTTTCCATGTGACCAACGTTGAGATGTAGCTTGCCCCCGGTGATTAAAAAGACCTTGCCAGTGAGCTCTGGAATATGTTCTGGTGTCCAACTTCCTGCCATCTCGCCATGGAATGATAAAACACTTTGTGCGAAGGCGAATTGGCCTGAAAATCAGAGAGTGAACGAATAACGAGACGGGAACTGGTTGCGCAAAACGAGTGTGCGTGCCAATGGCATCGAAGCCGGAGATGTGATTGCAGTCAGATTTATGAATTACGATAAATTTTACAGCTGTAGTTGCAAAATGTCCTCCACCGCTGCGCTGGCTGTCGGTTTTCGGGGTTGAAGATGAGGCGCAACGGTGGCATCTGCCATCTGCAGGTGAAGATCGCGCCATGCCGTGATAGGCAACTCAAAGTTCAACTTGCGACCAACAAACCTTTTCCCTCGGATCAGGTTCCAACACTAATTGTACCTCCGAAGTCGTTCGTGTAAAGATAAGCTCATAGATTATGCATATCGGGCAACTCTGTGAAGTGGGAGCCATGGTGCAGTCCCTAGGTTGTCACCCACGCTAGGTCGCTCTGCACCTATGATAACCCACCATTACAGAGGATTAGCCTTCGTGTTCCGCCCTTCTATGAGCACGCGATAAGTTCTTCTCGGACGGCGCCGATGGGGGTTGACGAGGTTCAATCCTTCTCGAATGCGAGATAGGAGCACGAATGAATACTCGAGAGAGACGGCAATGCCGTCATCGTACGCCAGTCAGCCGTTAAAATGATTCTCAGGAAGCTTTAGAGGAGGAGAGCTGGGAGCTTTGGCCAAGGTCTCTTGGAGTATTTTGTGGGCGGTGTTGAACACGAGTGAGAAAGAGCCAATTCTCTGATCTTTTCTCTTGAGTTGTCCGCTCGAAGTCGCTGAATCTTACCAAAAGCCATGCGCATGCACGTCGCTGCCGGAGTTCTACTCTCAACACTGTCATGTTTCTCTAGTGTCATTGCAAAGCCTTTTTGGGCTCGAAGTGCAGTAGTTGAGGATAAGAGAGCAGAGGTAGAAGCTCCACGAGTGTCTAAGAGATGGGAATTTTGGCCCCCGGCACCGAAGTTTGTTATTATAAGCATGTTTCCACCAGAGGCAGAGCAGGTATGGTTGAGGTCATTCACAATTTTTGCATGGATGAGCTTCTAACGTAGTTTGTAGTGGTATGGCATAAGCGAATTCAACGTCTTGGAACGTAACATCACCATCACGAACTTGTCTCCGCTATATCCACAGCTTCATTGCACGTGGGATTGGGAGATTTGTCAAATTACCCTAGGAGAGTCAGAAATCAATGCCGCTTCGTCTGTGAGCGCTCTCGTTCTTGAGTCAGGATTTGACTTCAGGAAGACGGTATGTCAGAATTCATACAATGGAATGGATACCGAGTCTCATAGCGCACTAGTATTTTATGATTGCAGGAATATCAGGAATCAATCCAGAGGTTGCTACTCTCGGTAGTGTGTGCTTTGCTCGTTACGCCGTGCAGGTGGCTCTACAGTACGAGTTTGACGCGAGGGAGATACCATCGAATTTCTCGACCGGTTACGTGCCTTTTGGAACCACTGCACCATTGCAGTATCCACAGATTATCTACGGTACAGAAGTATTCGAGGTCAACGCAGCTTTACAAGACCTTGCCGTTGGTTTCGCAAGCAAAGCCGTACTCAATGATAGTGCTACTGCACAGGCATATCGCGCACACTATGCCTCTGCACCAGTTTACGCTGCCGGAGCAGCACCACCCAGCGTGGTAAAGTGTGATGTAGCGACTAGCGACGTCTACTACTCTGGTGCGCTGCTGTCACAAGCCTTCGGAAACTTCACTACTTTAATGACCAATGGGTCTGGAGTATATTGTACGACGGCTCAAGAGGATAATGCGACGCTCGAAGTCATGTTGCGTGCGGCTGTGAAAGGTCTTGTGGACTATGGACGTATTATCGTGATGAGAACGGCATCCGATTTCGACAGGCCATATCCTGGCGAGGCAACGATTGTGAACCTATTTTATTCGGATCAAGGTGGCTTTGAGCCAGCACTGATGAACATCTACCTTGCTGGAATCAAGGTCGTTGAGGGAATTCTTAGTCAATGGGATGCGGTGTTCGAGAAGGGTGTGATGGCGACGAATTACGTTGGTGACATCTTCGGGACTCTTAAGGGACCGATCGCTCCTGATTTCGGTCCTTATGCCTACGATAATGATCAGCTTTCGAAGAGAGATATTTCGGTCGAGGAGAGTCGGGTGGAGATGGTGAAGAGGAAGATTATGCGTAGAAGAGGCTTGGCAGTTAAGGTTTGAGACAACAGGGATATTGATCCTTGGAGTAGTACGACGACGTCAATTTTACATACTCTCCAAGATCATTTGGTAACATCTGCTCACTTCGGAGAAATGTATTGAAGTGGATCGAAGTCGGAGAGCAAGTCAATGTACGCAATGCATCACAGCTTATTGAACCAAGGATACGTATGCACGATGATGTCCGAAAAGGTGGAATGGAGATATTCGAGCATCCCGAATTGAGCATTTGGCAATGATTGTGATTGTACAGCTAAGATAAAACGATGGACCCACGGTTATTCACCAGTGGGTGAAGGCATACATTAATAGTCATGGATTTATTAGTTTCTGGCGGCGGGGATAAGGCGAAGAGTGGGAGACTAGATGGAGTGCGGAACCGCGCGCGCGAATGACAGGCTGAGGCGGGGAGCGGGCAACGATACCGAGTAGTGCGGGCAACGATAGAAGTAAGTAGTGCAGGCAATGATAGCATGCAACGCCTCCACAGCGCGAACACCGCACTAATTACCACTTGTCTCCTCTCCTACCGTGCCCTACTAGCAGGCCTACCCAGTAATTCCGCTCCCTTTTTAGTCTTATCAGCTGGTGGCCAGCAGGCGGTGCCGGCATATCGCAGCCCAGCCCACATCGTCGTCTGTCTACACCACGAGACACGCCCAACCGCCACTAACCACCACTTCAACTCGTCCTCTCTTGTTGCTGTTTCCAATCGAAAACCATCCGTCGCATGTTCCTCTCTCACGCTTTGTCTGGTGCCAATGGGTGATAGCAACTGCACCTTATGGCAGATACCATCACCATCCCCTCACCGTCCGTTTTCTTAGCAGCAGATTCGCCCAAAGTTGCTTCGTCGGCGACGCCACCTCCCCCGAAACCGGCTCCCAAGCCCAAACAGTCGCGCAAGAGAGGCTCCATTTCAAAGCCTGTCCCTCCCGTCAAAGAAGATCTCAAGGATCCTCCCGCCAGCAAAAGAAAGCAGTCAAAGAGTCGCAATGGTAAGTAGTTGCCGCACCTTACGTCACACGAATAACTTTTGCTAACATAACACTATCTACTCGCAGGATGTATAACGTGCAAAGCAAAACGTTTAAAGTGTGACGAGACAAAACCAACCTGTAAACAATGCGCTAGGCGAAGTGTCACCTGTGGTGGATATCGAAAGGACTACAAATGGCGGCCCTTCGAGGAAGCCAGTTTTGCTCCTGGCAAACCACCGAGCTTTCGAGTGCCCAAAAGAGATGCTCCACCTCCGCAGCATGTCGATAAAATTGAGGAACCTGCCAAAGCATCAGAAAAGAAACCTGTTCTCCCTCCTGGTCATTCACCTTCAGCCGAAAATTCTCAAGGTAGTTCGCCAGACGAACATGGCAGTGTCGCATCCCTCGACCAAGATGTTCAAGATAGTCAGCCAGGACCATCCCATCAACCGCCTTTCTCCATTAAAATCCCAGCTGATATGTACTACTTCGGTTCTTCAACCACGTCTGCTTTCACTCTTCCTCCAACTCTTCCTCCTCTTGATGGTATGCCAACGCCTTTGGTCAGTCCACCATTACCGACATCAGCTTCTAGCATGGGAATGCCGAGTCTGATGAACGATGACATGATGCTTTCATCTTCGGATAATTCTCCTGAGCTTATGGATGCTGTTCTACCAGGAATGGACGTGGCTCTTACTCCAACAGCCGACATGTTTGGCATGGACCAGCCAATTTTCGGACCTAACCCACCCGAAACCGTTGATCCGTCAATGCTTGCCCAAGATGAAGAAGATGTCGAGGAGATCGTTCGTTCGTCATTCCCAAATGCAGAACCTGAGCAGTGGGCAGTGCAAGTTCCTGCTTTTTACTCTTCTGGTCTCGCTGCCGACATTATTGATCCTGGACCTCAGTTCTTCTCCATACTCCAAGAACCCCAGATGTCCCAAGACAGCCCTGAGATGCTTACTCTTCGTTTTGACAGACAGACTTGCGGTATTCTCTCCGTTAAGGATGGACCAACTGAGAATCCGTGGAGAACAATGGTGTGGCCGTTGGCCCGGGATAGTCCGGCTCTCTATCATGCAATCGCTTCAATGACTAGCTTTCACGTTTCCAAAGATCAACCTCATCTCCGTCTTCAAGGTCTGGAACACATGAGAGCGAGTATCAAGGCTTTGGCTTCTGGAATTCCGGACATGAAATATGACACGGCCATCGCTGCCACCTTGGCTCTCGCATTTGCAGAATCTTGGGATACACATACGTCGACCGGTATCAACCACATCAAAGGCGCCAAGATACTAGTTAGTCAGGCTCTCAATTGGCATAGACAACACCCATTTTCCAAGGAAAGATTGGCACGAATGCGCTTTCTTTGCAATGCTTGGGTCTACATGGATGTTATTGCGCGACTTACATCCGTTGACGACGACGAGTCGAACGACTTTGATGTAGTCTATGACAAATTCTCATCATCGACTCTCGACGATAGCAATCGTCTTGATCCTTTGATGGGTGCTGCCACCACTCTCTTTCCACTAATTGGCCGCGTGGCCAACCTCGGTCGTCGCATCCGGCGTAGCTCCAGCAACTCACCTACAATGATCTCTCATGCAATGGAGCTCAAAAGAGCACTGGAAGACTGGCTTCCACCTCTTATCCTAGACCTCGAGACACCAGAGGATCCGACATCACAACGACAGGACAGCATTCAAACAGCTGAAGCCTATCGATTGGCTACCCTACTGTACTTGCATCAAGCAGTACCGGAGCTGCCGTCCGAATCTTCAGCTAAGCTTGCAAAGAACGTCATGATATACCTCGCCACAGTACCACTGAGCTCGCGTACGGTCATCGTTCAAATATATCCTCTTCTGGCTGCTGGATGTGAGGCTGTGGATGAGGAAGACCGCCAATGGGTTCGAGAACGTTGGGCCTCGATGAGTGCCCGTATGAAGATTGGTGTTATCGATCGATGTGCAGATGTGACCAAAGAAGTGTGGGATCGTAGAGATGCGTATCAACTGGAAAGTCGACCTCGTCAACCTCCTATTAGACGAGGTCTAAGTTTTGATGATCAGTTGGTCGAAGCAAGAGGTTTCGATCCCGACCTCAGTGGATTGTTTGGAGAGCAGCAACGTCACTCAAACTTCGACATGCCTCCAGCATTTGCTGCAAATAGACCGAGGAGAACAAGTCGTGACCCGACCTCAGGTAAATTTGATCCAGCTTTTACAGTCAGAGGGCGTCTACATTGGCTAGGCGTGATGAAAGACTGGAACTGGGAAGGTTAGTATCCTCCTTTGTGCCGCTGGCTACAACAACTGATTCTTTCGTAGTGCTTCTTGGTTGATGCATGAGCAACGATCACTCTTCGATGTATGAGTGAAGCTTGAATTGAACTTTAGCATGGCGCCTGGTGTTACTGTACAATCATTTTTGATCAAGAAACTTCAAATTCATGTCGTACGAGGTTATTTGAATTGAAGTTCGTCTATGTAGAGAAGGAAAAACCGCTCCGGCGGGGAGCAGCGTCACCCCCCACGTATTTAGATGTCCCCCAAGGCTTTGATACATGAGCAGTTATTGAGTGATATTATCTCAGACATCCCAGTTTGCTAAATCTGGCGTACTGCAGAACTTTCTTACTCCAAGAAAGTCGATGTCAGGGCAACAAGGAGTAAATTCCGCGTGACAATTCAATTGATTGATTTGTCTGGTGTTTAGAAGCCATTGATCCCTCGGCATTGGTAGTTGAGGGTTATCTAATCATAGCACGCTACCATGTGTCATCGGGGTTTTCCTACCAAACCAGGGCAAGGTTCGCGACTATTCAAAGCCATCTCTTCCCGACGCGATATCTCCACGTTGAACCACTTCCGGAACTTAATGAACATTGGACGGAGATAGAATAGCCTTTCCTTTGTGGGCAAGAAGCAGCCGATCATTCCTATGGATCATGAATTCGAGGTATGTCAGCTTTGGAGATGATGGTAGTATTCCGCTCTCCATCATTGCCAATGTCATCATGAGTTTGGGGTAGCAAAGATTGCATTTTGAAGCGAAGGAGACATTGAGGAAGCTAATGTAGTGACAGAGAGCGCGGTCATGACCTGAGTATCTACTCTCGGAATCCTCGATCTCCAATTGCCTTAGTGGATTTGATCTGGCATGTAGTTCTGTTTATTGTCGGGCGAAATGGATCCAGAGTAATTCGGCAGGATTTGTATGTGTAGGCGATGCAACTCCACCTCACCATCAGCTTACAGCCAAGATAACTAACTCGGGAAATGCTCTTAGACGACGTCTTATTCGCTACATCAAATCGCTCCCTCGATCAGTTAGTTATCAGCTATGGGTCTTTGGGCCTTACTATATCCTATTAAAGCAATATGTTGCTGCTCATCGACACCATATAAGTCCACAATCCATCCGGTCTTATGTTGATACCTACAAATCTTTTTCACCCGTTCTTCCTTTGATAACTGCAACAACTAATTTTTGGTCACGACTTCTTTTTACCAAAAAAACCGACAACAGTCAATCTAGCAAAATGGGCTCTCTCGAACCAGTCGCAATGACTCACTTCCCAAAGGCTTCGACCGAATTTTCGGCCAAGCTCCCACTGATCGCAAATGAAAATGCTTTTCTCGGTGACATTGCAACTAGGTACGGTTTTCACTTTGAAATTTAATTGTTATGCGCTATGTAGAAGCAAAGATCAGCTTCATTGTATGGAAATTCAACCACGGTCTTAGCCGAAATGCTGACACCTCACTCTCATTTAGCACCGACTCAAAGGCGCCCATCAGCGCCGGCTTCTATCGCCTAGAACCAGGTACTCCGCTGGTGTACGAGTACACATACCATGAGATGAAGATTATCATCTCCGGCTCATTTGATATCTCCGATGAGACTGGCAAGAAAGTGCATGCAGTTGCCGGCGACGTCTTTTATTTCCCCAAGGGCTCCAAGATTACTTTTGAGACCACTGATGGCGGTTTAGCCTTCTATACCGGCCAGCGAAAGGAGGGTACCGCATAGATGAGTTGGCTATCGGAGCTTGGAGAGTTGTAGAAGTGTCGTTGCAAGGTCGCTGCAGAATCCTCGACTTTATGAATCGTGTTGATAGATACTAAATGGTTGTAATAGGCCATTGGTGAACGTGTGGATCTTGAAACTGTTTCTTTTACTGTTGGTGGACTGTCACAATAGACTCAACACCAATTCAAGAGTTTCCCACTCTGTTCAAGATCGTCATCATCTCTTGCCATCGTTTTGCTGCCAATTGTGAAATCATCCGCATCTCATCTGCGTTCACAACAATCCCTCCACTCTTCAAAATTTTGACTATCCTAGAACCGTCGCACACCACCGAGATCACCTCCTTACATAAGGTCTCTTCAAACGCATCTGGATCCGCCAAAATCCATGAGTTTTTCACTCTTAGCAGGCCCTTCTCTTTGGTCGGCTCGAATACCGCAAAGCTCACTGCCACAGGCATGCTTCGCAACCTCAGAGTGTTGACTTCGTGCTCCGAGCACAACACCATCTCCAGGTCAGGATCCCACCGAGCTTTTGGTATTTTCGTGTTGTGGAGGGCTGTCAGCACCGCGAGCCACGCAGCGTCGAAGAGGTTGCCATCCGCCGAGATGAAGACAGTGTCGATATACAAGCACCAGTACGCCGAAATTCTTGTTTGTGGAAGAACGTCAGGCTCGTTGTCTTCTTCCGTAATGGCTTTGGGAGGAGTATATAGGATGCGGAGGTCAGAAGCGTGAAACATGTGCGAACTAGAATTAACCACAGTTAGCCTAAATGTCAATGTCATTCCATAGCAGTCTGCAGCACGTACATGGCTAGAAGGCCTCGGAGGCGATCAGCCAACGCCTGAGCCAAACCAGTCGGAGCTTGGCCGGGAGGAATGGAGGCCATACAACCGGTGCCTATGTCGACATTTGGCACGATAAGGTTCAGCGATGCCAGTTCTTCGCTCTCTGCAACAGCATCCTCTTGCGCGTTGATGTCAACAATTGGTGGGTTCGGGATGCTGTCATAGCTTGCGATCTCTGCGCGAACACCACAAACGCAAGTGGTGCCTCCAATTCTGACCACCGCACTTCCATTGGAGTATGTGAGAGAGTCCAAGTTGACCGATGGTTCGCGAAATTGTGTCGTTGCACGTCCGCTTGGCCGTCTGCTTTGGTTTTTGATGGTCTCAAGGAGGTAGTGTGCGGGTAGTAGAGCTGCATATACAGGTCCAGAGAATTCTAGTTGCTTTGATTTGGTAGAGGATTCGAGGATTGCCTCTGAAGCTGCCATCATGGCAAGTAGCGGCGGGACACGCTGATGCTTGAATCAGATCAAACAGTAATCCATGTTGAAGAAGTTTGATAGATTGAGGTTGTAAATCTTCGGCGGAGAATCAAACTTTGGAGACCTCTGGCGTTGAACCGGGAAGGAGCGTGTAAGGCGCTGGTTATTGACGAAGCTTCCAAATGAAACTGCTCTATTTTCTGCGTGAAGCTGAAATTTTTGAAGCTCCCAATTGCTTCCTAAGTTGTGATAGGCCACATCGTGACACCACCATCAATACCATGCATCGGACACTTTTAGTAGGTAGTTAGTTTACCTACTTATATTCTATGATAAATGTTGTTAAAAACCCAAAAAGAGACCACTGGCCTCTGCGAAAACCACTGTTTTTCTGTATAAATAATGGAATGGACTGCTATTTCGAGCTTAGTTCTTTATCATAGACGCCGCCACTAATAAGTTGTTGAGATAATAGTCAGGTGGACTGCGCGTGCCATTGAAATTTGATCAGGGTCTTGGCTTATTTGTAAGTTGATCATAATACTCACTCAGAGATTTAAAGTCTTCAAGGTGTTCGACATCGACGCGAGAATTGAAATCGGTGGCAGATAGAGTATAAAGTTCCAGGGCCCATCCGACTTCATCCAAATTCCTCACCGCTTCATTGCTTAGTGGTTCTACTCTATCGGCCAATCCTCTCCGGATACTGCTAAAATATCAAGACGCCTACTGAAATTTTGAACTTGGAAGTATGGGCAGTGATATACCGAAGGGCCGTTTGGCTGGAAAGAATGCTATCGTGACAGGTGCTGGAGGGTATGTGAAATTCGTCATATGCGACTGTTTGCATAGTATTTCACAAATATTTGATATCACTGGTGTTTGATCAGGCAACTAACTATCCAAATCTAGCGGTATCGGACTCGAGACATGCGTCCTATTTTCCCGCGAGGGAGCCAACATCCTCATGGTCGACATCTCTGGACCAGCTCTAGAAAAAGGCAAAAGCAAACTTCTGGAACTTGTTCCACATGCTTCAAAAGTCGATACCTTCATATGTGACGTTTCAAAAGAATCCGACGTTGCCGCCGCAGTGGAACATTTGGATTCCTGGGGTGGTGTGGACGTCATGTTCAATAACGCTGGTATCATGCATCCGGATGATGATGATGCAATCAAGACTCCGGAGAGAATCTGGGACCTCACAATGGCTATCAACGTGAAAGGTGTGTGGTTTGGGAGTAAACATGCCGTACAGAGCTTGAGAAAGCATGGTAAGAAGAAAGGTAGCATCATCAATACTGCCTCAGTGGTTGCTCTAGTCGGTAGCGCAACGCCGCAGCTTGCGTACACTGCCAGTAAAGGCGCCGTATTGGCAATGACGAGAGAACTAGCAATTGTGCATGCAAGAGAGGGTTTCAGGTTCAACGCACTTTGTCCAGCTCCATTGAAGTAAGTCTTTCGCGCCTGCTCAGAAAATTGAATTGATGCTTACTTTCTGCTTGAGTACGCCACTGCTTCAAGACTTTCTGGGTGATGATAAACCAAAGAGACTTCGTCGTGAAATTCACTTCCCAACTGGAAGATTTGGCGAAGCAATTGAGCAGGCACAAGCCGTTCTTTTCCTCGCTAGTGATGAGAGCAGTTTCGTAAACGGAACTGACTTCGTTGTAGACGGTGGAATGACAAAGGCATATGTAACGCCAGAAGGACCTCCAACGCAGCCACCTACCAATTTCACACGATAGAAAACCGGTACAAACTTGCATTGTTCATCATTCGTTGTGGGAAACTACTATGAGCGGGAGCATTGACTTGGAATCACCGGAGGAAGGTATTGTTGACCAGTCCTACCTTTTCTGCACCGGAAGATGAGCGAGAATGAAAAGAACTGTTCCCCATTAGTAGTAGACAGCTCTTACTTCCATTGCATGAGGTCGCTCTCCGTAGTTGTTGGTTGATCCAACGGCAAGGGGTGGTAAATTGCATGATTTAAAGAAGTTGCGGTGATTCAGAACGAGAAGGGACATAGCAAAGGTAAATAACCAACAGACTTCTTTCCTAGATAGTGGTAATGGACCTTTCGGTCACTTCTTTCACATATCTCTCGATCAAAACATTTCTCTTCATCATCATCGTTCTCATCAACATTCTCATCAATTGCCGTTTCGAGGCTATTCTCATTGCTTGGTCGATCAGCTTCTATCGCTACAAGCATTTAAATTCAAAACCCTTTCTACTCGTTACATATCTGTCAGGAGAATAAAGTACATCAGGACGATGGCGCAGAACTGGGGCCCTCAAATCATCGCCACTGTGGTCCCAACCGCTGAAGACCATAGCGAAGGCATCACTGGCACATTGACACTCTCTTACTCCGTTAGAGAAGACAAGACGTACATCATTTATGCTCCCTGTAATCCTCCACCTGGTACTCCCCCGTCGTTGGTGAATCGAAACTGTTTGCATCGCTGGTACATTGAGATTCTGTAAGATTGTGTTTATGTCTCTGGAAAGCATAAAGAAAGAAGCTGACTGATAGCAGCACTCCAGTTGTAATCGACAATGGCATCATTCTCAAACGACACACTGTGTTCTGGCATCATTTCCTGGCAAAGTATTCTGGAGTAATACCGCCACGTGTGGTCGACTTTACAACAAGCATCAATGGTGCAATCTTGGCTGGCTACAATAACTTTACGGTCCGCATATGGACCCAAGCACGTATCGGCCGTGAAGTTTTATCGACTGGAACATTCGGCAGGGTTCTTTGTCCAGGCGAAGCGGGATACGTCCCCCAAATCATACCATCAAGAGTGCATCGTACACTTGCTCAGCGTCTACGGAGAAGATTGCATGTGCTCAAGACCAAAACGGTTCACAGCTGCTATCGCCCTAGACTGCCGCAGTAATGAAAATCATCAAGCGAGCTACATTTGCAAACAAGAAAAGGAAGTCCGTTAAACAGTTCTTGTGAGGAAGAGTATGTGAAATTCGTCGGAGTAGCTTGATCATTGCAAAGAAAGCATTCGTTGAATTTTGGATGGGTTCAAGTGTACCTTATCGCCTACATTATCAATGGAATTGACCGTTTACCATTTGCTCATTCGTCGTGCGCTTGCTATTCCTGCTTCTCCTCTCGAGTGTACAGTGCCTTGTTCTGGACTCACAAGCTTCAACGGTCGATATCTTGCTTCCCACATCTGTTCTCTGATCCACTCTTCCAGCTCGCTGTTATCGGTAGGAATATTGTGTTCTTGGTTTAGACCTTCCTTCACAGCTTCACTTATCACTGCTTTGGCAATCTGAACACTGATTTCTCGTACCTCGGTTACGTCTGGAAGAAGCGCAGCTGTTGGATCCTTGAGAGCTGGGGAAGTAGATGCTAGAGCCTTAGTTGCAGCAACCAGGAGTGATGGAGGTACCAATCTAGTTCGACATAGCACTACACCAAGACCGATACCAGGAAAACATTCAGAGTTGTTGCACTCGCCAATCTCATAACTCTTGCCATTATACTCGACAGGTTCGAATGGACTTCCGGTAGCACATAGAACCTTGCCATCTGTCCATTTGAAAAGATCTACTGGCTTAGCTTCGTGCAGTCTTGTTGGGTTACTAAGTGGAAAGATAATGGGTCTTTCAACATGACTTGCCATTTCTTTTACCACTTCTTCTGTAAAGGCGCCAGGCTTTGTTGATGTTCCAATCAAGATATGTGGTTTCACTTCTCGCACGATACTTTGAAGGTTTTGCGTATCTTTTCTACTCCACTCCTCCACTTCTCTCGCATAGGTCTTTTGCGCGGACGTGAGTTCACTTGTCTTCAACAGTATGCCTGGCTTGTCGACACACCAAATCTGCTTTCTCGCTTCCTCTTTGCTTTTCTTAGATTCAACGGCAATTGCGTCGCTGATTTGATCCGCGATACCCGTTCCAGCTGTTCCTGCACCAAACATGATGACTCGCACATCAGCCATCTTTATTCCGCTTACATGCAGTGCTGCCATGATAGCGGCGAGAGTGACGCAGCCTGTACCTTGAACGTCATCGTTGAAACATGCAATCTTTGGCTGCCAGCGATCAAGTATCCTTCGTGCATTCTGTAATCCAAAGTCCTCAAAATGAATGTATGCTTTGGGATAACTCTTTTTGCATGCTAGGACAAATGAGTCGACGAACTCGTCATATCTTTCACCTCTTGCCCGAGGTTTGCGTAATCCCAGATAAAGATCGTCGTTCAAGAAGTCTTGATTATTTGTACCGCAGTCTAGAACGACCGGTAAGGTGCGTGAAGGATGGATACCGGCGCAAAGGGTGTAGAGGACAAGTTTGGCGACACTGATGAGAATACCGCCAACACCTTGATCACCAATGCCTAGAATTTGTTCACCATCACTGACGACAATTATGTCGATGTCTTCAGGATTACCAAACTGCGCGATATTGTCGTCCACCCGATCCATATCATCGATGTTGAGAAAACATCCCTCAGGTCTTCGAAAAAGTCTGCTATAATTGGCGATTGCTTCACCCTCTGTCGGGGTATAAATGATGGAGAACACCTCTTTCAAATGTTTGTGCAGTAGTGCGTAATAAAGCACCTGGTTTTGCTCTTTCATGCTGGCCATGAAGGTATTCTTGGCGAGATCACTGATCCTGCTCTTGTACTGCTGGTAGGCACGGTCAACCTGCCATTCCAAAGTATTGACCTTTTGTGGTAGCAATCCATATAGTTTGAATATCTTACGTTCTGATGAAGGAAATGCTGAGCCTTTGTTGAAGTAGGGGGATCGAAGAAGTGCGGTACCCTCAAAGATTGAAGTTAGCATGAAAATGGAAGCAATTGTGGAAGAACAAAGCTTACCGTCAGTGAACAGTCTTGAGGACCCGAAGTTGATAGAGGAAGATGGCCGAATTTTGGGTGCGTCTGATCCTTTGGATGGTTTGTCATGGTTGTTGATGAGCTGAAAAGAGTATGATAAGAAGAAAAGTGAGGAAGATGGCAGGATTTGTACAGTTTGACAGAAGAAAAGCAATGGGAAGCTTTGGATACGAAAAACTTGCGTGTTGGAGGTGCACATGCGGGAGTCTGGCAACGGTATAGGTGATCTTGATTCATGGGCGCTTACTGAGCTCTAGCAAGCTTCTACTGGCAGCTAAGAACTGCAGCTCAGGGAAACATGACGTACATAATGCCGTATCTGTGATAGAGAGTTCGGATTAATTAAACGGTAATGTCGGAGCGCTTGGAGTCTTGATCTTCATTGAATAGGATGAATAACAAGAACTATGAAGGCCCATTTGGTCTTGCAACCTACTCATCGATAGAAGAGCTGCACTGTCCCAGCCTATGGTACTACTCATCACAAGACGCAACAAGTAGAAACCATACTTGAGCTATACTCATAGACTCCATTGGAAGGAGTGGCCAGTCAGCATGGTGCGATATCATAGGTAAAATAGCCTTCAGAATGATCGAGATTTCTAGACAATCATAGGTACTCTATTGCATGAAATCAATTCAGTAATTACAAATGGAACGATGTGAATCCATCTAGATCAGACTGGAGACATAGACCTGTCAACTATAACCATTGAATTAGCTTGAGAAGTGTTTTTGATGGCAATAAAAGTTACGGCGCGTGGGTTTGAAGAATGGAAATCAGATATCACGTGATCAGAACGGGCCCCGTACGATAGAGTACCGACGTACCGTAGCTGAAGCTTCAACTTTCTGACTTTCATCGTCCATCTCTTCATCTTTACAACTCGTCTCTCAATTTACCCGACCTTCTTACTCGCATTTACATCGTGCTGTAGAATCTCTGCAATTTTCCGTCACTCATAGTTCTGTACGACCTTCCTGCGAATAAACACGCGACATGGGCAAGAAGAAGAGAAAGTTCCCTCAAGTCGAGGAAGTCCTCGCGCGTCCATGGTGTTACTACTGCGAGCGAGATTTTGATGATTTGAAGATCTTGATATCTCATCAAAAAGCCAAACATTTCAAGTGCGATCGATGCGGGCGAAGATTGAACACCGCCGGAGGCCTCAGCGTACACATGAACCAGGTCCACAAGGAAAACCTCAGTCACGTCGAAAATGCGCTACCGAATCGTAAAGGTTTGGACATTGAGATTTTTGGTATGGAAGGAGTGCCGGAGGAAGTGATCCAACAACACCAGCAGAGAGTTCTTCAAGAGTTCTACGAAGCTCAGAAAGAGCGTCAGATCGCCACCGGCAATCCTCCAGCTGGATCTGGCAAATCCGTTCAGCCAAAGAAACCACGCCTAGAATCTTCGAGTGAGCTCAAGGCACGACTTCGAGAGTGGTTGGCCAAGAAGGCAGCTGGACAAACAGGATCCGACCTAATGCCAATGGATACAGACCCTCCAACGCATCAATTGAATGCTGGTGGTGCAACGCTCAGTCCTAGTCAAACACAAAGCCCACTACCTCTGGTATATATACTTGAACTTCTTCGCGACAGCAGCTTACTAATTGATACACAGGCCAATGCCTATCCTCCTCCAGAGCAATATCCTCAAACTTGGGGTAACGCAGGTCAAGCACCTCCTTATCAGCAGCCGTATGCTCCTCAGTATCCTGGCCAAGTCATACCTGCAGCAGATACGCCACCTGGCGCGCTTCCTTTCTCAGGCGGTCCTTCGAACGGCTTCTCAGCGAGACCTCCATATCCTCCTGGCTACCTACAACAACCACCTACAGGTCATCCACCTGTACAACCTTCTACTAATGTCGATCCCAATATTGCTGCCTCTGTTGGCGACCTCATCTCAAGTGCGGCCAGAGCAGCTCAACAGAAGGCATCTTCAAACACACCGACCCAAGACAAGGTAGCGGAGAAGGTTTCAGAAAAGAAGAAGAAGAAGGACAATATTCGATTGATCTTCTCAGACAGTCACATTCTGAATCAAGAGGAAGAAGTTGCTCAACTACCACGATATGCATTCTCGAAGGGATAAGGTTTGTATTTGGTTTGCGCTCATCATGTTGAGCAAATGAACACAAGTCCGAGGCATTGAAGACGGGTTATCTGCCATGATTCGAAGCTTTAGGTCACTGTCAAGCATACCTGTCGTGCATTAGTGGGCGTACGGATAATTGGGAATGTGTATTCATACTTTGATGTTCGAAAGGCATGAATATGAGGATATGGCGGGTTCGACATTGCACTGGCGAGTTTTCCGTCTACAAATATTGCATTGCGATTAAGAAAGAGAAGATGTCATCTCAGCACTCCAGCGCTGCCAGTATCTGCGATTTCATTCCGGCATAGACTGCTATCAAGAGAATGCGGAGATTATTGCTGGAGTAGCAGCACAACACAATGGAGTAAGTAGCATGACAGAAATTATTAATCGATGCCTATTTCTGAATTATAGATGATCTTCCCGAGTCAATTTCGTTCCTCCAAATAACGCTCAATCAACGCCGGAGCTGAAGTTTTATATGATGGTGGATTTTGCAACTCAAATCTGTCAAGTCTGACAATTTCGTGGCATGTCAGCTAATGTCATGCTTATACGAACCGACGCTCAACTTTCAACCTCCCAGTGAACTTTTGTGTGCTGAAACGAAGTTCATACCACCAAGATCGCGATCTTCCCACTGTTTATCCACTGTTTCCCGCCATCTTTTCCTGCTAAGAACTAATCTTCACTCATGACTCCTTCGTAGGTAGTAGGCTGATCCGGTTTCATCCCAGCAGCTCGCTCCAAGTCACCAACCTTCTAAGCTTTCAGCAAGCACCGACAAATTTTGCCAGCCGAATACATAAAACCTGTGAAGAGTTATGCACCCAAGTAGCTTCCAGTGCTTGAAGTAATCTCAAGTTCTATGGCTTCCAAAAGCGTAAGCGGAACATATGTGGATGATCGTCGAAGCGTTCTGCCAGCGAGCATTAGATCCGCACAGAAGGAGCTGGCAGGAAGAACGCATATGTTGACATTGGTTCGGATAATGCCAAACAGCTTTTTATATTAGATAAGTTCCAGGATTGCGATAGAGCTCTGTAGTAGGTAGTTGAATGAACTTAAGATCATCTACGTTCAATATCGACTTCTCACTCGCTTGGATTGAATTGTGCGCATTAGTAGGAAGCAGTTGCATTAATGAGTATGAGGTTCTCACTTTAACATTGTATTATCATCATGTTGTACTCACGTATATGATCATATTCGGAATTTTTTGACCTTTCCCGGACGAATTTGTGCGAACCGTATTAATGTGAAGAGACGAGGATTATTGCATAGGGCATCCGTCGAACACACTAACGTTTGCCACGTCCCGCACCACAGGCTTTCGGATTACTATACGGAATTCTCGCTCAAATAGCCTTCATATCCATTCAAGTGAGTAAGGTAGCCGAGTATGATTCTCCGAAGGAAGTTGGATATTCCAGAGATATTTACGGCTTAGCTCTTACTTTGGCTATTCATGGAGCCCAGCCAAGAGTCAGCGGAGCCTTCGGCTTCACCAAGGAATGCGAAGAAACGACGTCGGGCTCATCTCGCATGTACAAATTGTCGCGACCGCAAGACGCGCTGCAATGGTGAAAGGCCAGCATGTTCATCTTGTACACGAAGAGGTGTGAAACAGACTTGCATCTATGAGGATGCTCCCATACAGAGGTGAGTGTGTTCCAGCAAAATCATTAATTCGCATTGACATTATATCCAATCCATTGACGCTCGAAGCGTAGGTGGGAGAGGAATGATGGACCAGAAGAGAATATTGCAGCCAAAGAAGCTACAACTCGAATTCCGTTCAAGCAACCGTCATCTACTCATCGGTACAATCGCTCTTCCACATCAAGGGCTTCAGCAGCAACCGTAGCCCGAAGAGTTGATAATATTGTTCCTATCCGCATGTCAATCGACAACGACGTTCCCATTTATGGTGGATCGTCAGCTAGTGTGCTCTTATCGCAAATCAAAGTGGCAACTCTTCGATCCGATGGATTTGCTGGTGTTGAATTGAATTCTCTAAACGATGGCGAGCCAGTCGGAAATCGCTACGGTGAATCTCCTTACGCAAATCGCCTGGAGATAATTAAGGACCAAGATTTGACCCAAGTTGATTTGCCCACTCGTGACATATCAGATAACTTGTTGTCATGCTATTGGCAGCAATCTCATCCCGTATTTCCTGTACTCCATCGACCAACATTCATGGCTAGCTATGAGAAGATGTGGATTTCAAGAAGGGTTGGAAAAACCCCAGAGACTGAGCGTGACAGTATCACTCAGACAATTTTCCTTGCTTCACTCAACATGGTCTTTGCGATCGGTAGTCATTTCACCACTCTTATCTATCCACAACACAGATCACGATATGGAAGCGATTTCTATCAGAACTGTCGTAAGTTGATCAACTTCGAAATATTGGATGGTGTTCAGCAATCCACAATCCAATTGCTCTTACTGATGGGCGTGTATCTTTACTATGAACAACCAAGCAAAGCTGCCGATCGTTGCTGGAATGTCATCGGACTAGCAATTAGATCAGCTCAAGGATTGGGATTACATCTAGATACGCTGTCAGAACAGTTGTCTAGTCAACTAGTGCGAGAAATGAGACGAAGAATCTGGTATTGTGCCCTGCTAATGGACCGGTCAGAAAGATATTGATATCTACATTGGGACTAATGGCTAATTCGCTTTTCAGGTTGCTTTCTATGACATATGGTCGTCCAACTGTAACATCAGGACCGTCTGATGTTTTACTGCCTCTTATAATAGATGATGAGTATCTATTACAAGATGGAGAAGGTATCCAACCTCCAGAAATTCCTTCACGTATGAATCTGTTTGTTTATACGATTCAACTCTTCGACATTATGGATGACATTCTCAACACATTTTACTCCCATCATGGAGATGCTTTTCTCGATGGTCGATGGCAATTGGATTTGGAAATTTCAGAAGCACTCACAGACGTCTTTCGTATCGATGCAAGGATGAACGAGTGGAAAGAATCAATTCCAGACTTTCTACAGCCTCAAGTCAACGTAAAATATCACTCGGAACCGTGGTATGATTATGTTGTGCTCCAATCCAACATCTTGCGAAACAGGTATATAAACGATCTGCTATGTTTCTAATACAACATCATAGAAACTAAGCAAAGACTGACAATTGACATCTAGATTTCTCAACACGAAAATCCTCCTTTTCCGACCCATATTAATTTCAGCGATGATGCGAGAATACTCTGGAATGCCAAGGTCCGCGGAAACTACTGATACATCACTTCATGACAGCGCTATTTCATGGATATGTGATCTATGTGTTGAATCAGCTCAGGCACTTCTAGACAGTCTCTTCAGTCATCGAGATGACAAGTATCGAAGCCATGTTTGGCACGGAGTCTACTGTCAGTATAATATCTTGAGATTTATAATATTTCAGAGTCAATGATAGATTTAGCTGACGATGCTATAGACGCCTTTATCTCAGCTTTGATTCTAATTGCTGGTCACATCTGTCCAGTAACGTCCGTAGATTTCAATCTGGAACCACTTCAAGAGTCATGGATGAAAAGTATTGCCATTTTAAGACGTCACGAAATACAAATGCCTTCATGCAAGCGCGCCATTGCTTTCTTGGAAGTTTTGAAAGCTCAAGTTTGCCATACTCATGATTCGAATAGTAGAGATCTGACCGACCAACGTATGCAGGATCTTTTTGTACACATTTTAACTTGGGTAGAGAATGCTAATGATACGCAGACGGGAAAAAAAAGCAAAAGGTCAACGACAATGCAAATTCCACAGCGCAAAATTTATCTGAGCAAAACGGGTCCGAGTTTCCAGGCATGGATTATATGCAATCATACTCAAATGGTATCAATGACATTTTCGAAAATTATGACATCTGGAATTCTCAGACTACGGGAGTTGATAGTCTACCTTGGCTTGGGAATTGGGGTTTTAGTATGTTGTGATCGAAATTGCTGTCAAGAACTTATCAATTGAAGTCGGAGTAAAGCTATCGATTACCGATCAATATCATCATCTAAAATTCCGTTGATATTTCAAAGAACTTCAATGATAACTTTCCAAACTTGTCTTTCCGACTAAGCATACTCAAATGCCTTTGTGACTCTTGATATATAATTCCGTCAAGCTTTCAATCCAAGTTTTTAGATTCATTCTCATGATTTATTGTTTCGAAAATCCCTCTCTTACTTCCTTCGGTACATATGGATCAGTTGTGCTGGGTTGTTCCAACCACCGATTAAGCATCACGCTGTTCTGTTCAAGAACATGATTGGAAGCTGGCTGACGGCGTTGAAGTTCATTCAGAGCCAACAAATAGTTGTATGAAAGTTCGCTTGGTCTATTGAATGACTACATGCGGAATTAGTAATGATATCTTTTTGCTACTTATGACATAATAGAACTAACTTGTGATGGTGTATGTGAGTCCCACTGCGACGAAGTGCTCAAGTTGAATGGATAGCTTTGCGTAGCTACATTGATAACTCTAGGGTGGCAAGTACTACCAAGAGAATGGCCAAGTTCTGGTGTCTCGACAATCGTGCCAGAAACTCTTTTGCTGTTCCTGGCATCGTCTAGTTCACTTGCTCTTGTCATGATGGTGGAATGGTTGCCTTTGAAGTTGTGAACGAGATGTCCGTTCCGAGGTGATATCGTAGTATAACAACAGGTGAATGCTATGGAGGAAAGGAATAAGAGAGGCGGTGATGAGATGGTCTTTGTGTATTTTCGAGTGTATTGGGTCATATTTATACACGACAACTATCAATCTCAACAGAGGCCAACGCAGTCAAATAAGAAACTGAATACAAAGATGATGAGCCACAACTTCGCGCTACAGATTGACCTCTGGCTTAGAAAAGACCTCAGGTGGTTGCCTTCTCTCACTTTCGATGCGCTTGATTCCGAAACTCAGGGTCAATCCAACTCTTGCCGCGCATTGGTAAGAAGGCTGGAACATATTATTATTTCGCCATTTCAAGAAAAGTGAGGACTCGTGAGTAGATTGTTACCAGGGAGCAATGTGTAGTTTGTCACCAGGAAACAGTGTGTAGTTTGCCTGAAGTACGACTTATGGGAAGACCATTGTCGACCAGCACTCGAATAGGTCGTAGCCAAGCCTAACAGTAGGAAGCTTTTAAGAGAAAAGCAAGATCTAACACGCTAACACATCTTCCGAGGCGTGAACAGCGGATCAAACTGTAGCGTACAGTTTCGACCCAACGCTTCGGAGGATATCCGATGTCGTCTGGCTTCAGCACGCAGGCCAGCCGCGCGTCGGCCTGAGCGAATCTGGGCGCAAACATCGGATCATTGTGTAGTGCGGAATTGCGTCCGGTAGACAATCACCAAAAGAGCAGAATAATGAAGTTGATTCGAGGTGGCGTGTTAGCTACAGACAGCGGAGCAAAATGTAGCGCAGAGAGGCAGTGAGCCAGGGATCAAGATGTAGCGGCAACGCGTGAATGGTCGGAGTCAGGAAGATTCGAGCAGGGGAGCAACATGTAGCGCCAGCCTTCGACATTGTTTCGTGGACGTTTCGGTGACAGGGGGTCAAGATGTAGTGCTACGGGCATGATCCGGTAGGATTGGTGATAGTGCAACAGGCCAGCTGGCAGTGTCAACTTCGACGGTTATTTGAGCAGTTCAGCCTGGCGATGATAAGAACCGGCGCTTCGACATCCGAAATTTTGGCAAAGCTTGAAAACACCTCTTTCAAATCTCACAAAGTGCTCATATCGTAGCCACCGCATTGTTACAATGGCCAATGTCAATTCTCCCGCTCAGGCCGCGGCTGAACAACAAGCCTCAAGTGATCATCAGCCCTTGCGTGCTATGACACTCAGAGAACTTGACGCATATCGAGATTACATAACAGAGGAGTATCAGACCAAGAGCATGTCTGAAATTCAACAAGCCATGAAAGAAGACGGCATCCACGTCAGGTAAGATGTTACCGACGAAGGCATATCTTCCTTTATATTAACTCAGGTCAAAGTCTATCGCAGCTACGGAAGGCACGTACTAAATGGGGAACCACAAAAACCATCTGCAAGAAACACAAGCAATGGATGATAGGAATATATCGCCAACGCAAAAGGATTGGTATAGACACCGAGTTCAGCTACAATGGCGAGCCTTATTCCATGGCACAACTTCGCCGATTTGTCACCAACGTGAAAGACAAACCGAGCGAAAAGGAAAAGACTTCTTGGGAACTGCTCAGTGGAAGTAAGCATAAGTAGTTTCGCTGTGATATACCTTGAACTTACTTTGGCTCGCGCACGCAGAAGTTCCACGAGAAATTACTTACAGAACTCCAATAGCAAGCTGTAGGCCGGAAGAGGAGGGCAGCTCTGTTGGCTTCATTGAACCTGTGCCAATTTGGAGCCTTATTTTCACCCAAGATTCGTCGCTACAAGGAGGCAACAACGATGTCCGAGCAGACCTAACCCAGCGTATAGTTCGGTTGTGTCAAAAGCACTTCCACAATACGGACTATCATCTACAGAATTTCGAAGCTTTGTCAGAAGCGTTGTATGAAGAAGGTCGATTCACCGACGCCGAAGAAGTTGATCGCTTGGCAGTTGGCCTTGCTGAACACCTTCTAACATCAGAACACCGTCAGACCATTCTTCTCAAAGGCAACCTTGCCTGTAATCTCGACAGTCAAGGCAGATATGACGAAGCTGAGGCACTACAGGTCGAAGTTCTCAAATCTTTGTCACGTTCTTTGCCGGATAACCACGAAGATATTCTTTCGCTCAAATCAAACTTAAGCGAAACTTTCAGGAAGCAAGGAAAGTTGAAGCCTGCTCAAGATTACAGCCAAGAGGTTGTCACTACCGCAGTCAGTGTCCTTGGATCTCAGCACGAGCACACTTTGGCATATAAATTCATCCTAGCTATGATTCTTCACGATCAGGAGCAGTTCGAAAACGCACGAGATATCCTTGAAGAAGTCGCTGAAGCACGAGAAAAAGTTAACGGATTCTCCGACATCAAAACTATGCGAACCTACGCCAGCCTTGCCACCGTACATCAAAGTCTTGGGTGCTGGCAAAAAGCTACAGAAATGAACAATCGACTTCTCCATTACCTTAGCGAAACGAATCACCCACGTACGATGCTCTGGACTCTCGAATTTTATGAAAACTTGGCAGAGGAAATGTATTCTTTCGACGATTTTTTTATGGCAGAGAGAGTGTATCGCGAGGTACTTGAAAAGAAGACCGCTCTTCTTACCAGTAGTCACCCACATACTCTCAGATCAAAGTTAGCTATTGCAAAGGCCTTATATAGCCAAGGTACGGGTTTTCACGGCAGCGCGCATGCTACTGCAGCGCGCAACCCCACCAAAAATCAATAAAACTCACCTACTTCAGAGGCCCATATCTCCACCAATATTTGGTCAA